>OEIU01000006.1_pt1 | contig 234065 bp, 212 predicted proteins | sample 1539221 | NCBI WGS metagenome assembly OEIU01 (sample SAMN03792071, study PRJEB22550) | activated sludge metagenome | feature: wastewater treatment plant; material: activated sludge; isolation source: Wastewater treatment plant of a petroleum refinery complex | place: Argentina: Zarate... | reverse complement strand
GAATCGATAACAAGCTGAGGCAAACAACGGGTTCGGCCACAAGCTACTTCTTAGCCGATCATTTGGGCAGCTCAAACGGCCTGACTGACAGCACAGGAGCTTTGACAGCGTCAAGTTCCTACGACTCTTTCGGCAATCCATCAAACAGCAATTTTCTGTCCCGATACCAATTCACAGGACGCGAATATGACGCATTTTCAGGTCTCCAATTCTCGCGAGCACGTTTCTATGATCCTAAGATTGGCAGATTCATCTCCGAAGACCCGATAGGTTTCCGTGGCGGCGATGTTAACCTTTATGGGTACGTAAGGAATCAGCCATATATTTATCGAGACTCGATGGGGCTGTATCCGGGCGAAGATGTACTTTCGGATCCGAACCTTTGGAGCTCTATTAGGGCGGGCCTCGCTGCAATTGGAGGTGCCTTAGGAGCCGTGGCCTCGTCTCCGGCGGCGGTGGCGGCTGGAGGATTTGCGGCCGGCTATGGAATTGGATACTATCCGGGACAGTGGACAGCGAATAGTCCTTCTAACCCATTCGTTAACGGCCCGTTGAATCCTTGGGGAACACCGATACCAGCCCTTCCGCCTTGGACACCAAAAACCGTCTCAGGCCCAACGTGCCAGCCGCTGCCAAGACCCATTCCGTGGACAAGTTGGCCAGCCGATCCTCCTGAAATCCCGCTCGGCCCCTATCCACCTTGGACTCCTGAAAAACATGACGATTGTGTTCAGAAGTGCTCTCATTTGTTGGGCATTCCTGGTGATTATGGCAACAAATACCGAGCCTGTTATCGCAGGTTCATGGGGACGATTGACTGATGCCAAATTTAGAGAGTGCAATTCAGATAAAACGAAGGGCGAATGCCGCGATCGCCGAACTGGACGCGATTGTTTCTGATTTAGGTGGACAGGTTGCCGAAGAAGAAATGTTGGCTATTCGGAAAAGCGTCGGCTCCTCAATAGGAATTATCATTAATCAGGTCTTGGAACCTATATTTAGGCAATACCCGGAAATTGATGACGACATATAACGACCGGCCCAGCCACTGCCAAGACCTATTCCGTGGTATCGAAATAGAACCTTTCCTTTCCCTTCTGACCCACCTTCGGACCGCGACGGCTGCGCTCAGGAATGGGCTGATGCCTACGAATGGTGTGCCGAGAATATCGGGAGGCCTGATCAGCGGGGCGGCACGGGCGCGCGTTTCTCAACGATGCGGTGGCAATCGTATTGATTGAGGGATAATATGACCTACGACGAGTTGCTAGAGCGAGTAGAAATAGCGTTGAATGCCAACGATGCCAAAACCGCGATCAAGTTATGTGATAGCTTTATCTTGGCTAATCCTAGTTCGCCAGCGGGCTATAAGAAGCGTTCTGGTGTCCACGCTCGTCTTGAGAATTTTTCCTGTGCAATTACGGATATTAGTGAAGCTATCCGACTTAGTTCAAAGGAGGCGGATTACTACTTTTTTCGAGGCTGGTGGAAATTTGAATCTGGTGATCTGGATGGGGCGATAGAAGATCAGTCAGTTGCAATCAATCTTGAGGCTCATAGTCTCGAGAAGGTTGTGACTGAAAGTGCTTTTTTTTTCCGGGCGCTTGCTCGACTCGAATTGGGCGATTACAAGTCAGCGCTCCTCGATGTAGAACGAGTCCCAGATGACTTTCTCATTTATCTAAGAAGGACCGGTGAAATCACAAAGAGCGAACTTATTAAGCTAGCAAAGAAGTCACTAGACTCTGATCGAGGACAAAATGATTTCAGACAGTGAGATCGACGCAATATTGCTTTCGAAAATTGATTCAAGGTGGCGGAAGGGCGCCTATGTTGTAGGGCAATGCATGCTCGAAATCGACATAGAGCAGAGGCGTGGATTGCAAGATCTTTATTTTCTAGGAAGGGTTGCGAAGTTAGTAGCAAGGGGAAAGGTTGAGTACCAAGGCGACTTGGCAGATTTGCGACGATGCGAAGTTCGGCTCACGAGCATGGAGTAGATTTGGATGGGTATGATTCTCAACGTCTCGGAGCATTTAATTAGCGATCAAAAGGACTCATCCAGTTTGACGAGTGAAGGCGCGGCGGGCAATCCTCCGCCGACGCCGATCGAGACGGCCGTCTATGCTTATGACGAGCTTTCGAGGCTGGCCTCTGCGGTAAATAATGTCGGCACCGTGAGCTTTACATACGACAACCGCGGACGCTTAAAGACCGAAACCGATGTCTTCGGCCACGTCACCGAACGCGTTTACGACGCCGCAAACCGACGTACGCAGTTAAAGCTCGACGGGAGCGTTCACACGACGTACAATTACGACAATGCGAATCGGCTGACAACCCTGACCGACGAGGCAAGCCAGAACTTTACATTCGGTTACGACGTTGCGGATCGTTTGATATCGAAAGCATTGCCGAACGGCGTGAATACAACATATGAATACGATGGGATGTCGCGGTTGAAACGGCTGAAGGATGTCGGTCCATCCGGCACATTGTTCGACCGCCAATATGGTTACGATACAGCCAATCAAATTTCGCAGATTATAGAGCCGTCGCAAACAAGGAGCTTCGGTTATGACAATATCGACCGTTTAACGTCGATGACGAACGGAATGGCGAATGAAAGCTATGCGTTTGATGCGGTGGGAAACAGGACGAGTTCGCACCTGAGTTCGACGTATTCTTATCAGCCGTTCAACAAGATCGCATCGACGCAGACGGCGAACTACGGAAGCGATCAGAACGGCAATATGACCACAAAGGCCGAAGGTTCAAATCTATGGCGCTACACCTGGGATTACGAAAATCGCCTGAGCGAGGCATCGACGCGTAAACAAAGGGTTCGCTACAAATATGACGCTCTCGGCCGCAGAGTGCGGCGGACACACGGTGCCGAAGACACAAAATTCAGCTACGACGGACTCGACGTTGTGATGGACGATGATTCTGTTTCGGGCACGACAAAATATCAGAACGGTCTCGGCATCGATAGCAAACTCAGCTTGAAGCAGGGTGCGTCCACGAACTATTTCCTCGCCGATCACTTAGGAAGTACGAACGCTCTTACGGATAACACGGGTGCGACAATCGCTAGTCAGACTTATGACAGTTTCGGGAATCCAACAAACTCGAGCTTTCCGTCTCGATATCAGTTCACCGGACGTGAGTACGATCCGTTGACGAAACTTCAGTATTCAAGAGCAAGATTTTACGATCCTAAGATTGGCAGATTCATCTCCGAAGACCCGATCGGTTTCGGCGGCGGAGACATTAATCTTTACGGGTACGTGCGGAATCAGCCTAGCATGCTTAGGGATCCGAGCGGTGAGATACCAGTGTGGGATAATTTCTGGTACTGGCACTATGCCAAACAATGTGCTCAAGGTGGAGTCGAAGCAGCGTGCAGTTTCAATCCCGCGAATCAAAGTCAGGACGGCTTAGAACGAATGGCTCAAGCTGCGTTCGACAGCGGTAGTGGCAGCGTTAGCGGCCTTCGATTCAGGAAAGGATACGGCGACAACGAAGCGTGTCGGAAGATGGAGTACTACTCAGGCGAAGTCTGGGCAGATGCATTTCCGACGAATATGCGGAAAATCAGTCCGGACGATCCTATTGAGGGAACCGCAGTAAAGATTGCCCAAGCGAGGCCAGCTTCTAAATTGGGTCGGGCATGGGACTGGGTAAAGTCGTGGTTTTAAGGTGGAATTCCGGTGACGCCTTGGCGGCCGCCGCGTTTGCCTTCATTCTCTACGGAATCCTATACAAATTGCTATTTGATAATTTCGAGGACTTTGTGTCGCAGATGAGAGGCACAATTGGAAGATTAGTCATAGCGGTTGTCCTCGATTCCCTGTTAAATTGGTCGCCGACATCCGAAAAGATTAGCTTTAGATTTATAGCTTGGGCCGTAACTGGAGTGCTCGGATGGATTGGCATGTACTGGCTGTTAGCCGTCTCCTTATGAAGACTAATCGCATGATTCTCAAATCAGTTGGTATCGTATTGGTTGGAGTGGTTTCGAGTCTTTTAGGCCTGAGTTTTTTCGTGACTGTAGACGTGGTTGCGATGAATCTTGGTCTTTTCCAGATCAACGATTCCGCGGGAGTCGTAGCTAGGTCTGACTGGATTTACTTTCCGCTGATATGTGCACTTGATTCGTTCCTTGTAAGTATTCTTAGTCGGAGACCGCTCCGATTTCTTCTCTGCATCCTAGCTCTTGTACCATTGCTAGCTGCCTGGTTGTATTCCAGTTCACATTCCCTGAGCTCAATTGTGTTTGTAGTTGGTTACTTTACTATGGCTTTGGCCGTTGCTGCAATCATACCATCTGCGAGTAACGAGCCGATGAAGGAAATGTAAATGATAGCGAAGCGTAAACATCGGCTGGCGTTTGATGCGGTGGGCAACCGCACGAGCAGTCATCCGTCGAGCAGTTATACGTATTCGCCGTTTAATCGGCTGACGGCGACGCAGACGGCGAGTTTTGGCTATGACGCGGATGGTAATAATACGTCGAAGGCTGAGGGGAGCGATCTATGGCGGTTTGGGTTTGATCGAGACAATCGCTTGTTTTCAGCCTCGACGAGAAAACGCTCTGTCCGCTATCAATACGATGCATTGGGTCGCAGGGTGAGACGACACACTCCGGGCACAAAGGAGTTGACCAAATACACGTATGACGGGCTTGATGTCGTGATGGATGACGACAATGGAACGCTGACCAAATATCTGAATGGTGAAGGAATCGATAACAAGCTGAGGCAAACAACGGGTTCGGCCACAAGCTACTTCTTAGCCGATCATTTGGGCAGCTCAAACGGCCTGACTGACAGCACAGGAGCTTTGACAGCGTCAAGTTCCTACGACTCTTTCGGCAATCCATCAAACAGCAATTTTCTGTCCCGATACCAATTCACAGGACGCGAATATGACGCATTTTCAGGTCTCCAATTCTCGCGAGCACGTTTCTATGATCCTAAGATTGGCAGATTCATCTCCGAAGACCCGATAGGTTTCCGTGGCGGCGATGTTAACCTTTATGGGTACGTAAGGAATCAGCCATATATTTATCGAGACTCGATGGGGCTGTATCCGGGCGAAGATGTACTTTCGGATCCGAACCTTTGGAGCTCTATTAGGGCGGGCCTCGCTGCAATTGGAGGTGCCTTAGGAGCCGTGGCCTCGTCTCCGGCGGCGGTGGCGGCTGGAGGATTTGCGGCCGGCTATGGAATTGGATACTATCCGGGACAGTGGACAGCGAATAGTCCTTCTAACCCATTCGTTAACGGCCCGTTGAATCCTTGGGGAACACCGATACCAGCCCTTCCGCCTTGGACACCAAAAACCGTCTCAGGCCCAACGTGCCAGCCGCTGCCAAGACCCATTCCGTGGACAAGTTGGCCAGCCGATCCTCCTGAAATCCCGCTCGGCCCCTATCCACCTTGGACTCCTGAAAAACATGACGATTGTGTTCAGAAGTGCTCTCATTTGTTGGGCATTCCTGGTGATTATGGCAACAAATACCGAGCCTGTTATCGCAGGTTCATGGGGACGATTGACTGATGCCAAATTTAGAGAGTGCAATTCAGATAAAACGAAGGGCGAATGCCGCGATCGCCGAACTGGACGCGATTGTTTCTGATTTAGGTGGACAGGTTGCCGAAGAAGAAATGTTGGCTATTCGGAAAAGCGTCGGCTCCTCAATAGGAATTATCATTAATCAGGTCTTGGAACCTATATTTAGGCAATACCCGGAAATTGATGACGACATATAACGACCGGCCCAGCCACTGCCAAGACCTATTCCGTGGACCAGAAACCGGGTAGATCCTTGGCCAGTTAACCCTCCGCGCGATCCAGATGACGAGTGCGAGCGTCAGTACATAGCCGATTCGGAGATTTGTGCTCGGCTGCCAAATCCCTCGGACCGTCGCGCTTGTCGGGAGCATGCAATGCTTCGTTATTCAAGCTGTTTAGCAGGACGGCCAATCCCCCACAATCCGTGGCCTGATTTTCCTTGGAGGTAAAATCGCGTGCATATTGAGTTAGGCGAGACTATTGCTGAACGAACTTTTCGAGTGCATGATGAGAATGGAAACGAGACTTTTGCAAAAGTGATTTTTGGAATGCCACGACAGATGCAAGACTCGGACGACGTTTTTGTTCCATACTTGATAGAAGCGCTAGACCGTAAAAAGCTGTGGTATATGGTCGGAATCGATGCATTCCAAGCTATTCAACTTGCCCTTCGGGTAATCAGTTCAGAGATTTTCGCTATTGAAAATCGATACAATGTGAAGTTTTCTTGGGACGGAGACGACGAGGGCGGTCTTGGCTTTGTCGATTAAACATTCAGGAACAAGGATTTAACCAAATACACGTATGACGGGCTTGATGTCATAATGATGACGATATCAATTCTGGTGTTACGAAGTCTATGAACGGGCCGGGAATCGACAATAAACTGCGATCCTCAAACGGCACGAATGTTTTCATCGGTCCGTTACACCCTTGAGCGTGTGAGGAGTTGGGCGTAGCGTGGATCGGTGCGGATGGGTTCGAGGAGCGGGTCAACCTTTACGTTCGAGAACTGAAGCACACGGAATTTAGCGGCCTCGTCAAGGTATTGGAACGCGAGGTCAGCTTCGCCGAGCTGTGCGGCAAGTTCGGCGATATAGACCTTTCGCGTCGAGTATTCGTTGAGCTTGTCGTAAGAGAGCATGAGGTCGAGCTCAGCACGAAAAACACCTTTCCAGCCGGACTTCGCATACGTCTTTTGAAAATGCTCGATCTCCTTCGGTTTGGCGTCCCAGATCTGCTTATTCTTGATGAAGTACTCAAAGGCCTTGTCAGTATCGCCGGTCGCGTAATACTGCCTCCATAGTGAATAGTAGGTCGGCTGGAACTTTGGTTCGATCTCGGCGAGATGCAGGAGGCCTGCGATGCCTTCTTCCGGGTGTCCCGCCGCCGTCTGGTAGTCTGCGAGGAACCATTTATCCCAACGTCCGGTCGGATTGAGATCGACCGCCTTTTTCCCTTCCTCAAGCGCCTCGGCGAACCTTCCATCCTGGTAATAGGCCCCCGCAAGTATGCGGTGTGCGAGCGTGGAATTCGGGTCGAGAGCTATCGCGCGATCGAGGTCGCGGTACGCCGCGGGTAGATTCCAATAGTAATCGCGATTGATCATCCCGCGGATGGTCAATGCGGTCGCGTTGTTCTCGTCGATCGCGAGGGCCTTTTCCAAATTCGGCTCCGCCCGTGTGAATAAGTCGGTCGGAGGGCCGCCGCCCATGTGTGCGAAAAGGCAGTAGGCTTGAGCCTTTGCTGCCCATGCGGCCGCGTAATCCGGATCCATACCGACCGCCTGATCCAAAAGGCCCATCGCCTTTACGGCATCAGCACGATTGTACTTATCCATGAGGAAAACGGCTTCGTTGTAAAGCGTGTAAGCCTTCTCGTTGTCGGTTGAGCGCTTTGCGTTGGAGCGATCGGGCGTAGCGCCAAATTTCGCAAAGAGTCCGTCGCAGATGTCTTTCGAGACGATGTCCTGAGCGACGAAGATGTTGTCTGCATTGGTCTCCGAGCGGTAGGTTTCTTCAGAAATGCCCGTACCCACATTGATGAGCTGCGATGTGATGCGGATGCGACCATTAAAGATCTGGTAGGTTGACGCCAACACATAATCGACCTCTAGCTCTTTCCCGGCGGCAACAGGATCGGTATCAAAATCGGTGAACTTGCGTACCGCGAACAAGCGTTTAACGTTCAGGCCTTTTGCCTCGCTGATCTTGAGGATCAGCGAATCCGCAAGGGCAAGTTCTAGGTCCTGGTTCCGGCCCTCAACGACCGCAGGTTTAAGCGGCAGGACGGCAAGGCTAATCGTCTTAGGAGCATTCGCTTGTGCCGGCTCGCGGAAGAAAGAGTAGAGCAGGCCGGCGGCGATCACTACAATGGCCAAACTCGCGGCCACATAAATGAAGCGGCGGGATTTACTTGGCCCTTGTGTCTCAAGTTCCGCCGGCACAGGCTCATCAATACCCTCTGCTTCCGGTTCCGACCGATCCGCATCCGCTGTCAGATCAGACGGTGGGGCTTCAACATTATCGTCGAAAGATCCCGTCAGTGCGACGCTGTCCGAAACTTCGTCAACGTCCTCGACCGTCACGTCGCCGACGAAACGATAACCGTGTTTGGGAACCGTCTGTATGAACCGACTACCCTTCGTATCGTCGGAAAGCGCAGCCCTGATCTCCCAGATGCATTTAGAAACCGAAGCTTCTTCGACGAAAGCACCGCTCCAAACCCGCTCAAGGAGCTCAGATTTTTCAACAAGACGCCCGTGATTCTCGACCAGATAGACGAGCGTCGAGAAGGCCTTTGGCTTCAGTGAAACCTGATTTCCACCGTTCTCAAGGATGTTTTCGGCGGGAAGTAAGCGAAATTCGCCAAATGCGTAAATATTCGAGGTGTGAGAAGCCATTTTTTACTGCCGGTAATAAAAAGATGAAGAAGAGATGAACTTTTGTCAAGGATTTTGTGTCCATTTGCGGATTACATTCAGACTACCCACAGGTTTAAAAGGCAAGAATTCGCTGGGGTGTTGCCGGGACAGAGCTACCAAATGGGAGTAACGGCAAGGCACTACATAGTTCACTCCGCGAACCGTCTATGTAGATGGCGTTATGTCTGATGTTGATTTCATCGGGATCGATCGAATATGCGATCCTTCATCAAACCAAGTGAGGTCGCTTTAGTGATGTAGGCGATCTTGAGCGAGTTGCTCAGCGGAGGTCACGGATAAGAACTGCATCGTGCCGCCAATTTCCCTGAACCGCTGCGAAGATCTTTCCATCGGGCGAGATCGCCAAAGCAGTAGATTCGCGCAACCCGTCTCGGCCGAGGTCGGCTACCCGTGACGGCATTCCTCCGGAGAGCGCCTGTTGCCAAAGAATATGCTTTTCGGCGGTGTCATCCGGCCAAACGTAGTACAGACTCTTTCCGTCGGCTGCCCACACCGGGTGAAGGATGTTCAGATTCTGATTCGGCAGGTCGAAAGTGCCTTCCGTTTGCCCGCTCGGCAGCGACACGACAAAGATCTGACGCCCTTTTTCACTCCGTCCGGCAAAAGCTGCACGCGAGCCGTCGGCCGAAAAAGCCACAAAAAGACCGGTTTTAGCCAGGACGGTCTCCGGTTCGCCACCGTCGATCGGCACACGCATCAGCGATCTCTGCTTTGGTTCGGTGTAATAGAGCCATTTCAGATCAGGCGAAACGAACTGAGGATATCCACCGATATCTCGAGTGAGCCGGGTCTGATCGCTGCCGTCAGGATTCATTCTCCAAACCTGTGCGTCGCCCGTTCTGTTCGAGGTGAAAAAGATGGATCGGCCATCGGGCGAGAATATCCCGTTCAGATCGAGGCCCGGATCATTGGTCAATTGTCGGCGGTTGCTGCCGTCGATGTTGATCGTCCACAGGTCATCGTTACCTGACATCTTGGACGAATAGATGAGCTTACCGTCCGGTGCGAAGGCGACCGTCGATGCTTCAGTTAAAACGAACGGGGCCGGATCAGAACTGTCGGTTCGATACAGGTTCAGATGAAAATCTTCCCGGACCTTTGTGGCTACCATAAGACTTGCGTCAGAGCTGAGTGACAATTTTAAATAGTCTTCAGAATCGGTGGTCAACGCCTCGGCCTTGCCGGAGACAGCAGAAATGTGCCAGATCCGAAAGGTGTTGTCGGGATACCTTTTTGCAGTAACGAGCAGTCCTTGCTGATCCGGAAGCCAGGTCACGGCTCCGATATTGAAAAATTTCTCCTTCGTTACCTCTCGCTCCACGCCGCTTTCGATATCGACCTCAGAGAGGCCGAACTCATTGGCCCAGTTATTAGATTGACCGGAGGCGAAAGCGACCTTCTTCCCGTCGGGTGAAATTTGATTGCCGCTGATCCGGCCTTTTCCGGTTCGCGATACAAGCCGTTTCTCATTCGCTCCGTCGCTGTCAGCGGTCCAAAGCGAGCAATAATCGTCATTGCGAAAAGCACATCGCACAAAGGAGAGCCTTGAACCGTCAGCCGCAAGAGAGATATTTCCCTGCACCTCACTGATGACCTTTACAGGAACGCCGCCGTACATCGGCATCCGAAAGATATCACCTTGCCTGCTGTTTTGCGGTTTTCTTTCATTACGGACAAAATAGACCTGTTTTCCGTCCGGGGCGATTTCGATCTCATAATACGTATACGCGGCGGGCGGAATAATTTGGATATTCGTGGCCAATTCCAGATTCCTCAGCCAGAGGCTGCCCGATTCTCCAGCGTCGTCCGCAAAGATGACGGTCTTTCCATCGGGCGATATAGCGGCCGTTCCAACTTTCCCGTCAACTGAGAGCTTTTCAAAAGTAGGTTGAGCGGAAGCGGACGGAGCCGTCGTTGTCCCAAGCCTGAGCGCGAACCACACACCGCCGCCGAGCAACGCGACAGCGAAGGCCGCAGCGGCAGTAAGAAGCCAAATGCTCCGGCGCTTCAAACGACCGCCGCTGAGCTGACCGCGATCGACCGCAGCGGGGCTGAGGTCGGTACCATCCAGATCTCCTCCGCTCAGATCCAGTCGATCACCGGCACCGTCAATGGACACACTCGTCGCTATGTCGAACATACGGCCAGCGGTATCTTCCCAACGCAATCCGGTTCCAAATCCTGGACATTCAATTGGACCGCTCCCGCGACACGAAAAGGCAAGGTCAGCTTTTACGCTTCGGGTAACGCCGCGGACAATGGCGGCTCACCCGCTGGCGACTATATCTACACAACGTCCACGGCAACCCTTACGGGCACGGCCATCTCGAGTTTTGATGCTGATACGGCCAGTGACACTGCGGTTTGGCGGCCTTCAGACGGCGTTTGGTACAGCTTGAACAGCAGCAACGGAGCCTTCCAGGCCGTTCAATTTGGGGCCAACGGCGACCTGATCACGCCGGGCGATTTCGACGGCGACGGCAAGACGGATCGGGCAGTATTCCGGCCGTCTACCGGCGTTTGGTATGTACTAAACAGCACCGGAAGCACTTTCATAATGGGATTTGGGCTCGCTGGGGATATTCCCGTTCAGGCTGATTACGATGGCGATCTTAAGACTGATATCGCCGTTTTCAGGCCCTCGAGCGGAGTCTGGTACGTTATGGGATCCACGTCCGGCTTCCAGGCGTATCAATTCGGGCTTGCGACCGACAAGCCGGCCACGGGCGACTTCGACGGCGACGGCAAGGCTGACTTTGGGGTCTTCAGGCCATCGACTGGCGTCTGGTACCTTCAGCTTTCGAATGACGGCTTCAGAGCGATCGCATTCGGCCTTTCCGAAAACATTCCCGTTGCGGGCGACTACGACGGCGACGGCTCGACGGATGTCGCCGTATTCCGCCCCTCAACCGGGACCTGGTACATCCAGAACTCCTCTGACGGTTTCTTTGCAGCTCAATTCGGACTCTCTGCCGACACTCCGGCTCCGGGAGATATTGACGGTGACGGAAGGACCGATCTGCAGGTCTTTAGGCCATCGACCGGCACTTGGTACGGCCTTCGCTCCACGGACGGCTCGGTGAACGTTGCACAATTCGGCATCGACGGAGATGTTCCTGTTCCCGCAGGCTACCTTCCATGAGCTGCGTTAGGGGATCGTATGACAAAAGGAGATCGGCTCAATTAAGTAACAAAAGAGACCGCGTGAACTATTTCTTGACGGTCTCTTTTTTTAACACCATGGCGGGCTGAGGGGCGAGCGGTCATTTTGCTGCAGGGGAAGAAAAAGATGAAGAAAAGAAGAACTTTTGTCAAGGATTTCCGGGAGTACGCTTGGCTATTATCGGTTCACTTCAGGAAGAGAGACCAGCTAGGAACCTAGTATTTTGCCGAAACGGATAGATCCAGGGTTCTGCTTTTTAGAGCAGTCGAATAAACAGCCGGAGACCACGCATGAATAACAAACGCCTTCTCAGAACGATCATTGTTGCGATAAGTCTTATTTCAGCCTTTATTCTTCAAGATTCGCTGCTCCCCGAGCATGCGAGTGCGGCGGGAACTGCCCCAGATGTCAGGATAACGGCCAGAATTCTAGACGTGTCTGCGGGCAGTTCTACGCTGCCGCGAGCCGGTATTCAGATTTCGCCTTCGGCAGTTGCATTCCCGAACCAGATAGTCGGAACAGGCAGCTCGGCAGTCGTTGTAGATATAAGAAATTTTACCGGTTCAGCACTGACCCTCGGCTCGTACGCCTTGAGTGGCGTGAACACTTCAGATTTCCTCGTTCAAAACTTTCCCAACAATGCAGTCCTGCAACCCGACGAACAAAGAAGTTTCAGCGTCTTCTTTGTGCCGACAGCGGTGGGCGGTCGTTCCGCCTCGATCGCTTTTCCGACTAGTGCCGCAAGCGATCCAACGGTCACGATCCCCTTATCGGGAACCGGTGTCATCGCCCTGCCAACACCGACGCCGACGCCGACGCCATTTCCGGGCGGACAGACGGCATTCCCATATCAGGGCAAGCTGGTCGAGAGCGGCGCGAACGTTTCGACGCCGCGTGACATTAAATTCAAACTTTTCGACGATGAGAACGATGTACAGATCGGCTCGGACGCGGTCTTTCCGAACGTATCGATCCGCGACGGTATCTTTACAGTCATCCTCGATTTCGGCTCGGCTGTCTTTACCGGAGCCCCACGTTCGCTCGAGATCTCGGTCAGCCAACCCGGGGCAAATGCATATACCGCTCTTTCTCCGAGACAGCCGATCACGCCCACGCCATACGCGGTTCGATCGCTGAATGCATTAAATGCCACTACCGCCACCGATGCGCAGCAGCTTGGCGGCGTCCCTGCAAACCAGTATGTAGGCACAAGCGACCCGCGAATGTCGGACTCGCGAGACCCGACTGCCGGGAGCGCGAACTATGTGCAGAATCAGAACGCAAGTCCTCAAGCCCTCGCGAATTTCAGCATTGACGGCACCGGCTCGGCGAACGTTATCAATAGCCAGACAAGGTACAACATTGGAGGCTCGAACGCGCTTTCATTTGGGAATAGCATTGAAGACCTATATGTGGGCGGCGACAGCCCTGCGAATACGGGGATAGGGCAAACCTTTGTTGGGCGATTTGCCGGTTTTTCGAACACATCCGGTGGGGCGAACTCATTCCTCGGGAGCGAAGCCGGCCGCAACAACACGACCGGCGGAAACAATACATTCGTCGGCCAATTTGCGGGCCTCGATAATATCGGCGGCAATTGGAATACGTTTATCGGCCAGGCCGCCGGGCACCACAACTCTACAGGGTTCAGCAATACCTTTATCGGCCAGGCGTCCGGTACGGAGAACACCTCGAGTACCCACACGACCCTTCTTGGGGCCAACACATCGACCGTGGACGGCCTAAGCTACGCGACAGCGGTCGGTGCGGGAGCAACGGTCACTTCGAGCAACACTGTCGCTCTCGGAAGGACAGCGGATTCTATTTGGATACCCGGCCACCTTTACCTGAATCAGCTTGGCCCGGCAACGGCCACGCGCCTCTGCTGGAACAGTTCGAATTATCAGATCTCGACGTGTTCGACGCCGCTCGCGGGCACGAGCGATCTAACCGAATTCAATGGCGAGCAGGTCCCGACCGTACTCGTTAACGCGATCAAAGAACAACAAACATTGATCGACGCTCAGGCAAAGCAGATCGAGCAGTTAAAAACTCTCGTCTGCTCGATGCTGCCGACCGCAGAAGTGTGCTCGAAAATCGCACCAACTAAATGACAGTGAAACGGGCTTGCCCCATACAAGGAGAAACATAATGCAAAGAATATCTATCATCCTTCTCGCAATGGTCTTATCACTCGGAGCGACAGCCGCGGTGTACGGGCAGTTCACGATCACCATTCCGAAGATCCCGAAGATCAGAAAGGATAAACCGACAGCCACGTCAGTTCCTTCAGAGAGCGACGGGAATAGTACGCCAAGTGGGCAGTTGAGCACTGAGCAGTACGAGGCTTTCAATAAGCTTGTGTTCTCTCGTGATGACCCCAAACGCGATCTCGTCCTCGCCTATATGGAATGTTTCGACAAGAAGCATAACTTCCCCCATAACCAATATAGATATGGCGAGGAGCGGAGATTCAAGAGCAATAAGGAAAAGGTCGATACTCTGACGAACGAGCAAGCCAAGCTTGCACAACTCGAGCGCGACCTGCGTGCGATCGGTGTTTCCGAGAGCATCGGTATTGCCAATGACGCCTCAGATGACCTTCGCAATCCGGCGATATGGCTCGATATTGCAAGCAATCGACAGCAGTACCTTCAATGTGTGCTAGCCGATGTGCCGAAAGCCGGCGAGTGCGGCAAGCTAACTGATGTCAACCAGATTCGCGTTGACCTTTATAAGAAAGACCTGAACGAACTGCTCGAAGACGCAAAAACGTTCGACAAAGGCCGTGGCTGGTATTCGCCGGAGTTCAACGAAGATTGGTTCTTAGCCGCTATCTCTCCCTCGCGAAGGCAAAAGCTCGCGACAAAATACGGTGAACTCTACCCATGCATTTCAGGGCTGTTGGACGAGATCCAAGCGGCCGCAAAGATCTCGCTCCCCAAGTACACGCTGTATTCCTACAACGTGCGAAATGCCGCTGATGAGCGCGTGATCAGGAGCGCCATCAGCGACCTGAACCAAGCAAAGGTGTTCAAGATCGGCCTTTTAGAGTCCGGATGGCTGATCCAAAAGAATTCAATAGGCATTCCCGAAAAGCGATACAAGCACGGCGCCATTTGGGTCAAATATCCAAACTGGGATCACGGGTACTGCAATATCCTCTGGATCAACGTGGTACAGGAATACGCCGGCGGCGGCACATGGGGGTCTTCGTATGGAAACTTTATTCGCAATGAACCCGCCGGCTGTCCGACGAAGTGACGCGACAGACAAATGATGAGAAAGCGAATCTCTCGGCAATGGGAATAAATGACGGTCAATATCCTCATAGGAAGTAAGGTCTCGGCCATTGATCTTGTTCGATCGCGTGGCCGCGACACCTAAGAGTAAAAGGAGTACGAAACACAGTGAATTATTACATAGCCAAAGACGGTAAAGCGTTGGGTCCATTTACCGAAAGTGAGATCGAAGAGAAGTTGAGATCGGGCGAGATATCGCCGACCGATCTCTGCGCCGCATCCGGCGGCACCGAGTGGAAGCCGCTGTCAGAGGTGCTTCCGAATACGGTCCGAGTGCCGAACTCGGCGCAGTCGGTATTGGCGGCATCGCAGCCTAAGAAACGGCGGTGGGGAATGATCCTCGGGGTTCTCGGAGCTTTCGTTGTGTTCGTTCTGGTCGTCGTCGGCATCCTTGGATTTCTTGCGTACCGCAATCTGTTTCCCAAAGATTCGCGGGAAGATCTTCCGGATCAAGTTAAAGAATTCAAATTGAAAAATCGATATCCGGGGCACGGCGACATTTGGGGATCAAAGGTCTGGTACGCCGGAATGTATTCCACGCCGCCAAGCGAGGATTTTCTTCTTTATTTGATGGACGTGTATAAAAGCGAAACCGAGGCAAAAGACGAGATGGAAAAAGGCTTGACCAAAGACTGCACAGGGGGCGACAAGCCGCTTCGGTTCAGCTTCACCAAGGATGGTAAAGAGATGGCTGAGGGCGCGACTTGCTACCGCGGATTCTACATCCACAAAGGCAATCGCGTCGCAACTGTTTCTAAAAGTGGCGACTCGATCTCTATCGATGATATGGCCGGATTTATGGAGAACCTTCCGTTCATCGTAGGCTCCAAAATGGTCGCAAAGAAGTAAGTTAAAGAACAAGAGGATCGAGGAATATGAAATCTGCGACGATCGAACTAACTTTCGTATCAAGAGCACTGGGGACGAAGATAAAGATGCGCGTTGCTCTCTATGGGGACGACGGATTTGCAACCTCCGGCGATTGGGAAGCGGCCGACGGAATATCGAAAGTCCTCCTAAACATACATTTAGGAAGGTCTTCTGGTTATTGGGTATATTCCGATAACTGCATCGATCTACGCGACCACGATGATCCTAATTTTGTCAGTTGGCTCTGGAGAGATGTCGGCCATTCCGTATGCGACTTACTAACTGTCGGACCGATTCCGTTGATGGCGGGAAGAAAAGGGATGGGCGTTCAACAAGCACCGCCCAGGCATGTGCTGTACTGGGAAACAGTAGTGAGATAGCGGTCTGGCTGTTATGAAAGAATTTGATCGGTGTTCCGTAAGAGAGAAACAAGCAGCGGTCGGGCGAACCGGCCTAGGACATCTTCCGAAGGAGGAAACATCATGAAGCTCGCACCAATGATCGGATTTTTGTTGGCACTCGTGGTCGCCGAAGTCGCGGCCGCCACACAAACTGTGACGAACATCCACGGCACACCCGTGATCGGCTCGGTGGGACGGACTGACAAAATACGGCGGAGAAGCCTGCCCTTGTATCCCGGGACGGAGCTCCGCGCAATGATCCGATCGAGATCAGTGAATAACAACACCGGTTCAACGCCGACATCCCGTTCGGCAGCGACGATCACCGTCACGAATACGAACGACATTGGTCCGGGCAGCCTGCGGCAGGCGATACTGGATGCAGCACCTGGCGACACTATCAATTTCAGCGTTACGGGTACGATCACTTTGACGTCAGGCCAGTTGGTGATCAACAAAGATCTAACGATCCAGGGCCCGGGAGCGAACCTACTAACGGTCAGCGGCAACCTCACAGATACCAGCCGCGTGTTCTTTATCGCTGAAGGCATAACCGCTGTTCTAGATGGCATGACGATCACAGGCGGTTCCACTGCGGAGGTTGGAGCCGGGATAGTGTCCATTATCGGGGCACACTTGACAGTTAGAAACTGCGTAGTCACGGGAAACCAAAACCCAGGCTACGGTGCGGGTATTGCAAATTGGGGCGGAACATTGATCGTCAGCAATAGCATCGTATCCGACAATCAGGCTCTTTTCTATGACTATGGCGGCGGCGGCATCTGGAACTACGCGTTCGCTCTGGATTACCAGACGTTTATTGGAGCGACATTGATCGTCCGTGACAGCACGATCTCGAACAATCTGGCATATGGATCAGTTGGCGGGGGCATCTTGAACGAGGCAGGGAATATGACGATCACCAACAGCACCATTTCCGGCAATACTGCCGATGACGGAGAGGGCTATGGCGGCGGCGGCGGCGGCATTTACACTTATAGTGATTCGAATTCCCCCGGCAGTGCCGAAACTTCGATAAGCAATTGCACCATTTTTGGTAACACGGGCGGTGACTTCGGAGCAGGAGGGATCGAAACTTGGGAGCAACACCCTGGTACTGAAGTACTCAGGAACACGATCGTCGCTGGCAATCTTGCCTCGAGGACGGCATCGGATATCACCGGCATCATCGAAACGGCCAGCCATGATCTCATCGGTGATGCAGCATCGTCCGGCGGGATCCAGAATGGCGTCAACGGCAATATTGTGGGCATTAACCCGCGGCTAGGACCCTTGCGAAATAACGGCGGTACGACTACGACACGTGCACTGCGGTCCGGATCGCCTGCGATAAATGCCGGGAACAATTGCGTCCTGACCGAAAACGGCTGCGGCGACGGCAATCCGGCTCTCGAAACCGACCAACGGGGGCTTCCGCGTAATGGGAATGTAGATATTGGCGCGTTCGAGCGGCAGCAGAACGACGTCTCGGTCAGCACACCGTTCGACTTCGATGGTGACGGGAAGGCGGATCAGGCAGTGTTTCGCCCGCAAGACGGGAATTGGTACATGAACGGCTCGGAGGCCGGGTACATGGCAGCGCAGTGGGGTGTTGCTGGCGACAAACTCGTGTCGGCTGATTACGATGGTGAGGGCAAGACCGACACCGCGATCTTTCGCGACGGTGTCTGGTGGATCTTAAAGAGCGACGGCAGCGGTTACGACACTATCGGCTGGGGGCTGCCTACGGACGATCCCGTTCCGGCTGACTTCGACGGAGACGGCAAGACCGATCTTGCAGTGATCCGCGACGGTGTTTGGTGGATCTTGAAGAGCACAGGCGGATCCGACAGTATCCAGTGGGGATTGCCAACAGACATCCCCGTTCCGGCTGATTACGACGGAGACGGCAAAACCGATCTCGCAGTGATCCGCGACGGTACCTGGTGGATCCGCAAGAGCACCGGCGGCTACACCAGCAGCCAGTGGGGTTTCCCAACAGACATCCCTGTTCCGGCTGATTACGACGGAGTCGGCAAAACCGATCTCGCAGTTATCCGTGACAGTGTCTGGTGGATTCTCAAGAGCAATGGCACCGGTTACGACCGCATCCAATGGGGCCTGCCCACAGACATTCCTGTTCCGGCAGATTACGACGGAGACGGAAGGGCTGATGTGTCGGTCGTCCGCGACGGCGTTTGGTGGATCCTCAAGAGCACAGGCGGGTACGATAGCCTCCAATGGGGTCTGCCCACGGATATCCCGGTGCCTGCCCGGCAATGATTTCACAAAAAAGATAATGAAAAGCGAAACTCCAGCAAGGAGGCAAAACGCCGATTGTCCGAAGGTGGCATTTATACATTCTTCGAGATCTCCGCTCCCGTGTGTAGCTATTTCGATATCAAAAACCCAAAGGCATCGAAACGAATTTACGGAGAGTAGAACGACATTACAGACGAGCGGTGGCTGCCTAAAGTGGTCAGTCGACTAAACAGCCCTTGGGATGCCCGGCAGGCAAATGACCCCTGTTTAAGGTCAAAGAGCGGGAAGGATAAAAATGTTTAAATCTGCAACGATCGAACTAACTTTCGATTCTGAAGAACTCCGTAGTTTCACAAAAATGCGCGTTGCTCTCTATGGGGACGACGGATTTGTGACCTCCGGTGATTGGAAAGCGGCCGACGATATATCGAGGGCCCTTCTTAAAATATATCTCGGTCGATCTTCCGGTTATTGGGAATGTAGGTTCAATAACGGAATTAACCTCATTTATCTCTTTGACCACGACGATCCAAATTTTGTCAGTTGGTTATGGAGGGATGTCGGCAATTCTGTGTGCGACTTACTCAATGTCGGGCCGATCCCGTTGATGCCGGGAAGAAAAGGGGTGGGTCAGCAAGTAGCGCCTCCCATGCGTCTTCTGTACTGGGAAACAAAAGCTGGATAACGACATGGCTGATACGAAAGAGTTCGATCTGTTCGCCCGAAAAGAGACGCAGGCTGCGGTCGGTCGAACAAGACGCAAGGGCAAGCGGCACTGCGTCTTATTCGCGGCTCTATTTGCAGCTTTGGCAGCGGTACCCTTCTCAAATGCACAGTCGCCTCAGCAAACCAATGATGAACCGACGGAGCGTGTGACCGCTTTCTATAAATGGGTGCTCGGCACGATGGTAAAGAAACGAACACCGGTCGCGCAGAAAAAGACGGTCGCGGGCTTCCTCTCAAAAAGCCTTTACCGTTGGCTCTATTTGCAAGATCGGGAAACACGAAATTTGTATTTTCTCGCAAGCAACGACTGGCTCGACTCGTGGATCGGCGACATTACGATTGTCGATTCAAGAATCGCCGCCGACAGAGCTGTTGTGAAGGTCGACCTTGGCAAGCCGGAGCCACCCGACGATTTTGTCGATCACCTGCGCATCAACCTAAGACAGGAGAACGGCGAATGGAAGATCGATTGTATTCAGGACGGTTACCTAGAACTGGGCGGACCCATCCCGTTTGATCCGAAATACGATCCGCCGGGATGCAAACCTGTTTCGTTTAGTACTAAGAATTGGCCGGCCCACTGTCGGTTTCGCGAGGAAATCATCCGACAGAAAAATTATGGACTACTTAATTAATTCGAACGGAACGCAAACAGGCCCCTTCCCGGAAGCGGAGATTGTCGAAGGGCTGCAAGCGGGGCGATTCTCGCCGACCGATCTCGGTATCGTGGTCGGTGCGACCGACTGGAAACCGCTTGGTGAGATCTTCCCGGTTATCTCGTCGGGTGGGAAGGGCGGATGCCGGACCGCGATCGCATGGATAGCGATCACGATCGGTGTTCTAGTGGTTATAGCCGGCGGCGGGATCGTCGTACTTTCTTTCAGTGCAAATCCCGAAGCCGGCAATTCGTGTAAGGTCGCCGAAAGGGAGCAAGCCAAAGTTGGCCAATTTTATTTAATTCTCGAGGCAAGACACCTCTCGAACATAGATCTGAGAGATCAACGTAAGTTGGCCGCGCTATCAAGAGATGATCGCGACCTGATCGACGCCTTTGACAATCAACGAAAAACCGCTGCTAGTTGGAGCCAAGTCTGCGGCTTAGACATTAGTTTCAACCGGACCCGGAAGATCTGGGGGATCATCGCCCTTATCGCCGGCATCTTTGTTTCGCTTTTCGGCTTTATTTTGCGACCCCGATCAAAAGGCCTCCCATCGGCTAGTTGACGGATCGCCGCATCGCGCACGATCTTTGGAAGGAGGAAATGATAAATGTCGGAAGGTTGTAGGTTGAACATCGCCCCGTAGGGAAGTGAGGAACTGCTGAAATGGCAATGGCTCGAAACCTCGGAGAGTACAGAGGGCACATATCGAATATGAAAAACAGTCAATTGGTCATCGTCATGCTGATTTTCTGTGCTTTGTGGCTCGGGGGCGGTATTGAAGCTCCGCCTCCGGGGGACGCACGTATTTATCAGACGATGAAGTTCAAGGCCAATGAACTTGGAGCGATGCACACGAAGGTTGACATAGACTCCTCACATCCGATATCAGGCAAGACCGCGATCGTCGTCCACTGGGCTACGAACGAGCTCAACGGGCCGGATGACTTTCAGATCGAAGGTTTTACTCAATACTTTGACGGCATCGCGAAGGCGAAGGTGCTTGATCTTTGGGGCCTAAGGCCTGATACCGTTGCAACCAAACCAAGCGAGATCGAGACCGTCGTACGGATCGGCTGCACTATGGGATCTCGCCTTGCTGACTTTCATGCCGAGAATGGACGTGTCGTCCCGGCCTATGCAACGGAGTGTCTTATCGAAATGATCGACTTCCGCGATGCCGTTACGTTCTGGCAAGAGGTGTTCCGCAGCTCAGAGATCGAGCGTAGCAAAAAGGTCCTTCCTATAGATTCCAAGGTCGTGGCGCCGCCGCCTTATGAAGACATTATGGAATACGTAAAGAATTTCAAAAGAGACTAGACGCGGGTGGTATGCCCGTTATCGAAACCGTGTGCTCCAAAGCAATTCGAAGAAATGGAAAGTGTGGGTCGGGCCCCGGCCCTCAATTCTCTATCTGCTATGAGGTTCAACAGAAGCGGTCTCCTTCAGTTCGGTATTCTTTGGACGCCGACCGGCGTTGCAGGCTCCACGGAGTCAGGTGTTGAAGCCGAGCCGCGGTAAGATCGCAAGCTGCAACAAGAGCCAGCCACCGAATACCGCGAGAACCAGAAGTATGTCGGTCATATCGACCTACTTGTTTGCGGGCGCCGGTTCGACCATCGGAAGTTCGGCGTCGGCCCAAGCACGCGTCCCGCCCGTAACGTTGATGATACGCGTAAAGCCGTCCTTTTTCAGCATCTCCGCGGCGGCGAGAGATCTTCGCCCCGTCTCGCAGATCACATAAACTGGCTGATCCTTCTTCAAACTCGAAACATTCGCCTCCAGAGTGTCAAGTGGAATGTTCTGCGCACCTTTGGCGTGTCCGTCCGCATACTCAGCTGCGGTCCGAACATCGATGAACTGCGATCCGGGCTGCTCGATGCCCGGACGAGCCTCGATCGGCGACATATCCGTAACCGCCAAAGATTTCTCTGCAACTGGCGTTTGCGGCGTACGGGCCTCATTGCACGCGACAAGCGCGAGTGCAAACGCCGCTAGTATCCAAAGTTTCCTCATTGTGCCTACCTCCTGTCGCAAGCACCGGCCGTTGCAGAAGCCTCCGTATCGAGGCCTGCATCGATCCACGCCTGCGTACCGCCGGTAACATTTCTTACATCTTTTACACCGGCATTTTCTAGGATACCGCTTGCAAGGCTCGAGCGATAACCGCTCTGACAGATGACGAACGTCGGTCGATCGGGATCGACCCTATCCAGTTCGCGCGAAAGCGCATCGACTGGAATGTTCAACGCACCTTTCGCGTGTGCCACGGCGTATTCTGCCGGCCGCCGGACATCGATCAACTGAGCGTTCGGTTCGCTTGCAACTATCTTCGCAACGTCCTCAACCGAAACTTGCGGCGTCCTATTCAACGAACTGCCTTCGCCAACGATCACGTAATTTGACGCGGTCTCAAAGCCGACGCGAGCTAGCCGCATCACCGCCTCCTCGACCTGCTCGTAATTCGCCGCCGCAATCGCAATGCGAGTTCCAACCGGAACCATCTGCCCCGCCCATGAGGCGAATTGTCCGCCGAGGCCGATGTTTATTGAATTCGGAATATGTCCTGCACCGTATTCTGTCGAGCTTCTTACGTCGATAACAACGCCGGAAAAATCTGCGGCTTGCTCACCCGAGATCTCTTCGGGTGTCGCTATCTCAGAGAGTGAAGCCGGACCTGCAAGATTCTTCGCCGCACTTGCGGCAAAATATGCGGGGGCCGCCGGTTGATCCGCGGTTACGATACGCACGAATTCACTCCTTGTCATCGGCTGAAGCGCGTAATTGAACTTTCGCTGTTCGCCAAGCGTCGAGAACGTCTCTTTTGACAGGGATCGTCCGCAAAGGCTTCCGGCACCGTGAGCAGGGAAGACGATCGTCTCATCCGCGAGCGACATTATCTTCTCGTGGAGCGAATCGTAGAGCATCCCAGCCATCTGTTCTGCCGTAAAGCCTTTAGACCCGACAAGGTCAGGACGCCCCACGTCGCCGACAAAGAGCGTATCGCCCGTAAACAGCCGGTCAGGTTCGCCTTCAGCCTCGGCAAGTATCAAAATACCTTCGGGTGTGTGGCCGGGCGTTTCATATATGCGTAGGCAGATATGTCCGACGGTCAGTGTGTCGCCGTCCTTCACCTTTAGCGTTTCGAACGCCGTTTCGGCCTTTTCCCCAAAAACGATCTGGGCTCCGGTCTTTGCGGCAAGCTCTTTGTGGCCGCTCACGAAATCCGCGTGCGAGTGCGTCTCGATGATGTACTTGATCTTCGCACCATCGGCGCCAGCCTCGTCCAAATACTGCTGAACATCACGCTGCGGATCGATGACCGCGGCCTCGCCGTTCGAACCAAGATAATAGGACGCGTGTGATAGACACCCAAGATAGAATTGTTTGAAATGCACTAGCTTGCCTCCACATTACAGCACGTATTTCCACGCGCTTTGTTCCACGGCATGCGAGCTAGGACCATCGCCATTCCGCACCAATCCGTTGCTCCGGCGAATGTCAGCCCTGCGCCGAGCAGGCCCGACAGCACAAAGAAGTATTGCGATACCGTAAACCCAAGAATAACACTCGTCAAGATGAGCAGTCCGGCGGTGACCCGCACCTGGCGTTCGAGCGACCAGACCTTCGAATCACCTTTTACGATCGGAAGATCGGCGGCTTCCCACGCCTGCATACCGCCTTTGATAACGTGAATGTCCGTAAAGCCCTTTGCCGCAAGGCGCTCGGCGGCCTGCGCTGCACGGCCTCCTGAGCGGCACATCAAGTAAACGGGCTTTGAATGGTCGATCTCTTCGGCGTGCTTCTCAAAATTTGAGAGCGGCATAAGCTGTGCTTCGGCAATGCGTCGGCTATTGAATTCGGAAAATTCGCGCACGTCTATCACCTGACATTCGCCCGTCCCATTTAACAATGAATTGATCTCTTCGACCGTTGCTTGTTTGATCATAGTGGAATATACTCTAACTTAATATAAGTATATAACTATGAAGTTATACAGTCAAATGCAAATGGCAAAAAACGGATCAATGTCCCCCGAGGCCCTGACGCTCGTCGCCGCACGGTTCAAAGTACTCGCAGAGCCGACGCGGCTGCAGATACTTCAGATCTTGAGAAACGGCGAGGCACGCGTCAATGAATTGACCGGGGCCGTCTCATCGACCCAACCGAACGTCAGCAAACACCTTCGCGTACTGCAAGAAGCCGATCTCGTCGCACGGCGTCAGGATGGGAATAACGTCTATTACCGCATTTCGGACAAAACGGTCTTCAAGCTTTGCGACGTTGTCTGCGGCAGTTTGAAGGCAAAGTTCGAAGGGCAGGCCGCGATCTTCGCATGATCAGCTTCTTGTATATTTGACGACCCATCGGTCTGGCTCGCCAGCATTCTCCGCTGGGCAGACAACAAAGTCGATCTGCTGCATCCCATTTGCCTCAAAGCGCGAAAGGTCCTTTCTGGACAATGGCCACGGTACGGCGTCGAGCTCTTCGTCATCCTCGCGGCCGCGTGTGACGACGACGAGTTCGCCGCCATCTTTTACGAACCGCGACACGGCATCTATGGCATCCTCGCGCATTTCCATTGGCAGAGGCTGGATCGTGTAGACCTCAAGTACAAAGTCAAAAGCGCCGAGCCAGCCGCGGTAAGGCTCGAACAGATTCATGACCTCGAACCGAATATCTATCTCACCGTAGAGTTTCTTTGCCCAGTCGATGGCGGTCGGCGAGAGGTCGAATGCCGATACCTTGAATCCAAGTTGGTTGAGATAGTTGGCGTCATCGCCTAGTCCGCAGCCGACGACCAACGCACTTCTACCGTCGCCGCTTAGGTCGTTCCGTTCTGCCCACTCCTTGAAATACGGATTCGGTTCTAGGTCTGCCCAAGGGATCCTCTCGGTTTTTCCGGCAGCTTCTTTGTACAGCGCGTCGAACCATCCGGTCGCATCGCCGCGTTCCGCGAATTCTGTCTGTATCTGTTGGACCCTTTCGCGAGGATCGAAATCATTGTCCGGCATAATGAATGATTCTACGCCCGAGCCGAGTCGTTATGCCAACGAGAAAAGGTGGCTCTGAGATGCGCCTCAGTGCCATAATCGGCGGACAGAGGGGAAAACAGGTCGGTGCCGGCTACGGTGCGGGCCGCATCGCCTCGGCTGGCGGCTAGCGTCAACAGGTGTCAAGCAATATAATGGTTAGTTTAGTTAGTAACCAGATAATCGAGAGGAAATACTCTGTGGCGGAACAATTTGACGTAACTATCATCGGTTCGGGTCCAGGCGGCTATGTCGCGGCGGTTCGGGCGGGGCAATTGGGTTTGAAGGTCGCGATCATCGAGAAGGAAAAGGACGCGCGGCTCGGCGGCACGTGCGGTTTGCGCGGCTGTATCCCGACCAAAGCGTTGCTCAATGCGGCTCATCTTTATGACAAGGCCTCGCATTTTGAGAATTTCGGCCTGAAGGTCAAAGGCCTCGAATACGACTGGTCGGGCGTTCAGAAATACAAGTCCGACATCGTGACGAAGAATTCGGCGGGCGTGACCTATCTGATGAAAAAGAACAAGGTCACGGTCTTTAACGGCTTCGGCAAGATCTTGAGCAAAGGAAAGGTCGAGGTCGTCCTTGCGGACGGCAAAAAGGAGACGATCGAAACGAAGAACATCATCATCGCGACCGGTTCTGTCGTCCGGCCGATCCCGGGCTTTGAGACGGATGGCAAGCAGGTCGTAAATTCTGACCACATTCTTGAACTCACCGAGGTGCCTAAGTCCCTGATCGTGATGGGATCGGGTGCGGTCGGCTCGGAGTTTGCGAGCGTCTATCATCGTTTCGGTACGGAAACGACGCTCGTTGAATTGCTCGATCGCATAGTGCCGCTCGAGGACGCCGAAGTTTCAAAAGAACTTGCGCGCGCGTTCAAAAAGCAGGGCATCAAGGTCGAGACCGGCCTCAAGCTCGACAAGATGGAAAAGGGCAAGAAGAGCGTCAAGGTTTCGGGTAAGAATGCGAAGGGCGAAACCGTGGAACTCGAGGCCGAAATGCTGCTCGTTGCGGTCGGCCGCATGCCTTATCTCGAAGGGCTGGGGCTTGAGAACACAAAGGTCAAGATTTCTCAAAGAGGCACCGTCGAGGTCAATGAATACTACGAAACCGCCGAGCCGGGCATTTACGCGATCGGCGACGTAGTTCCGACCGCGCAACTCGCTCACCTTGCTTCAAAAGAAGGCATCCTCGTCGTCGAAAAGATCGCAGGCAAAAAAGTCGAACCGATCAAGCTCAATCTTGTTCCTAACTGCACATACTGCGACCCCGAGGTCGCAAGTGTTGGCCTGACCGAAGCCAAAGCAAAGGAAGCAGGCTATGACGTGAAGGTCGGTAAATTCCCCTTCTCGGCGTCAGGAAAGGCTCGTATCCTCGGCGAGACCGACGGCTTCGTCAAGATCGTCGCCGAGAAAAAATACGACGAGGTCCTCGGCGTCCACATCATCGGCCCGCATGCGACGGAATTATTGGCCGAAGCCTGCGTCGCAATGGCGCTCGAGATCACTGCCGACGAACTCGGCCGCGTCATCCACGCGCACCCAACCGTCTCCGAATCCGTAATGGAGGCCGCCGAAGGCGTCCACGACCTGACGATTCATATGTAACTCCAAAGAAAGAGAGCGGCGTGTCCGCTCTCTTCCACTTTCTCCTTAAGAAAAAAAATTGTAAAAACCTAACAGTTGGGTTATTCTTGATGTGCCGACGCTATTGAGGCTGAACGGATTCCAGTTTGTAATCTATCCGAATGACCAGGAGCCGCCGCATGTTCACATTTTCCGGGCGGGAGCGGAGCTGATAATCATTCTCGGCGTCGATGGAGATGAACCAGTGATCCGCGAGGTCTTTAGTATGAGGAACCGTGACATCGCGTCAGCATTTGCTGTTACTCGAGAGAATAACGACGACTTTTTAGCTCGTTGGGAGGAAGTATGCCGGTCAAGCAGAAAGAAATAGGCTCGTTGGGAATGAGCGAAGTGGAATTTAACCGCCAAGTGGGCGAAGCCCGACGCCGTGGAGCTCGATCTCTTAAGAAAGGCCCCCGTGCGCTTTCTGCCGAGTTTAAGAATGGACGAGTGACGGTCGATCTTTATGGCGGCTGGAGCTTTTCATTCGACCCGCGAAAGTATAAAGTCTTCAAAAATGCCTCAGATGAGCAGCTCGCTGAAGTTAAACCGCTCGGACTCGGTTTTGCCCTTGAGTGGGAAAGTATCGACCAGCATCTCGGAGTCGCTTCGCTAATTATCGATCTGATCGGTCGCGGGTTTCTCATGTCCGAGATCGCTCGCCGAAATGGGATGGTGACGAGCCAAAAGAAGAAGGCGGCCTCGCAAGCTAATGGTAAACTCGGCGGCCGCCCAAAGAAAACTCATAATAAGCGAGCGGCCTGATGATGTTTGGCAATCTGGAATCGAGGTTGGGGAATCGGTCCGACATTCTGCAATACTTTATGAGTGATCTGAAAAAATACGCTGCGAAAAGGAAAAAGGCTGACACGGTTATCTTTAAGCGAATGAGTGAGCGGGATCCGCAATAACCCCAGCTTCTGGGGCCGATAACCACGACCTCACTAACTTCCCGCCCGGACACTAGTTTCCGTCGGGGCCTAGAATGCCGATTCGATTCAGCTGTCCTCCTTGGAACAGAAAGTCGATACCCGGATATTCCAATCTCCGCCACGTCTTTGATTCGTCACTGAAGTCCTTTAGTGGTTTTCCGTAAGCTTTTAATACGTCTTCGTCCGAGGCGTTCCAAGATATTCCCTTATCTGTTAGAACCTTTGGCACGGTAAAGTTCTCATATCGAGAAGCGTTATTGTAAAGAAATATTACATGAACGGTGTTTTTGCCGTTATCATACGAAACTTGAACGCCTGCGTCCGGATACTCAACAAAATAGACATCCTTGTATTTACTGGCTGGCTTACCCTCACCGATCACCGCTTCCAGACTTGATCTCGTGACACCATAACGAAAAACGTCTTGGCCCGGCACTATTGAAATGCCGTTCTTTGGTTCTCGCTTCGCAGCTTCTTTCGCTACCGGGGGGGTTACATTTTCTTCCGCCTTTAGCTTTTCCAATTCACGACGGGTCGCTTCGACCTCAGAGGGAAGCGGAGCCTTCGTATTGTCAATAACTGTCGGTTCAGACACCACTCCGGCTTTGACCTCAAAGATCAAGTCTCTTTCATAAGTCGAACCATAGCCCATATGAACATACTGCAACTTCTTCCCATCCGGAACACGCAGTTCACCAGAAAACCAATCCGCCAAGACCTTGCCGTTCTTGACCTTTTCTTTAAAGATCTCAGCCAAACTGACTTCACGACAAGATCTCTCACTAGAGCTTCTGCATAGCCATGAATCTATTCTTGTTAGATACAATTTCCCGTTTTCGATCTACCACGTGGCGACATAACCTCGCCAATTTCCAGTGCTCGTAGTTAGCGGCGCGATCATAAAGTCAGGTCGCTTGCGGCCGCTGGAATAGTAACCTTCGAGCGGGTTTGAAAAAAGCATTCGTTCGTTGCCCTTATAAACAATGCGGTCTGGACTTTGTGCGGTCGCGAACGCTGAAATCGCCGTAACTAGCGCAAGGGTAATTGATAAAAGAAGTTTCATCACGCTCTTGGGTAACAATAGTATGGTGCTCTCGATCGTATAATGGTTGTATCGCTGTCTGGACACATTCAGAACGAGTTCATTTGATTTTGCTATACTCGCTATTTCAATGGCAATGCAAAATACATCCTATCCGAAGAGTAAGATCAGCATTCTGCTGCTTGAGAATATCTCTGATGCGGCGGTGAGTGAATTTGAGGTGGCGGGATATGCGCACGTGAGGCGCGTGAGCGGTGCGTTGAGCGAGGCCGAGCTCATAAAGGCTGTGAAGGGCGTGCATCTTGTGGGCATTCGCTCGAAGACTCGCATTACAAAGAACGTGATCGAGGCGGCCGATAGGCTGCTCGGCATCGGGTGTTTTTGCATCGGCGTCAACCAAGTCGATCTTGCGGCGGCTACGGAGAAGGGCGTTGCGGTCTTTAACGCGCCGTATTCGAACACGCGTTCGGTCGCCGAGTTGGTGATCGGATTGTGCGTGATGCTCATACGCAAGATCGCCGACAAGAACGCGGCGGCGCACAGCGGCGTTTGGCTCAAGGAATCGAAGGGCAGTTTTGAACTTCGCGGCAAAACGCTCGGGATCATCGGCTACGGCAACATCGGCTCGCAGGTCTCGACGATGGCCGAGTCGATGGGAATGCAGGTGATCTATTACGACGCGGCGACGAAATTGCCGCTCGGCAACGCGCAGCAGACACGCGAGCTTCGAGACCTTTTGCGAAAGGCGGACATCGTAACGCTGCACGTTCCTTCCGACCGCACGACGCGAAATATGATCGACGCCGACGCGATCCGTGCAATGCGAAAGGGTGCGATCCTGATCAATTACAGCCGCGGCGACGTCGTCGATCTAAACGCGGTCGCAAGAGCTTTGAAGAGCGGCAAACTCGCAGGAGCGGCCGTCGATGTTTTCCCGGAGGAACCTGAGAAAAACGGCGATACGTTCGCGACCGTCTTGCAGAATCTGCCGAATGTGATCCTGACGCCGCACATCGGTGGTTCGACCGAAGAGGCGCAGGCGAACATCGGCACCGACGTTACTGCGAAGCTCATAAATTCCCTTGAATTTGGCACAAGTGAAGGGTCGCACCCCGTCCCGCCGGTCAACCTTCCGCCGCAGGCCGGCACGCACCGCATTCTTCATATACATCAGAACATTCCGGGTGTTCTCGGCGAGATCAACTCGCGTCTTTCTGACCGCGGCATCAACATCCTCGGCCAGTATTTGAAGACCAACGAGCGGATCGGCTACGTCATCCTCGATATCGAATCAAAGCTCTCAAAAGAAGCCTTCGAGTTGATGAAAGACGTTCCCGGCACCGTTAAGGCGAGAATGGTTTATTAGTCAGAACCGGGAGCCTCGGTCGCTATCGCTCGCGGTTCTGACAAGAATGTTATGAAAATCGTAATTCCAGGCGGGACAGGACAAGTCGGAACTGTGCTGGCCCGAGCATTTCACGCCGACGGCCACGAAGTTGTCGTGCTCGGCCGCTCGCCTGAGAAACAAATTTGGCGAACGGCGAAATGGGACGGCAAGACGCTTGGTGATTGGGTGGCTGAGATCGACGGTTCGGATGTTGTCATCAACCTTGCAGGCCGGAGCGTGAATTGCCGGTACAATGATGAGAACCGGCGGCAAATGATGGATTCGCGGGTTGATTCGACCCGCGTTGTCGGCGATGCGATAGCGGCCGCTGCAAAGCCTCCGCGAGTCTGGCTTCAGGCGAGTACTGCGACGATCTATGCACATCGATTTGACGCCGCAAACGACGACGTTACGGGTATCATCGGAGGTCATGAGGCAGACGCGCCGGATACTTGGAATTTCAGTATAGATGTGGCGACCGCTTGGGAAAAAGCGGCAAACGATGCCGCAACGCCGAAAACACGAAAGGTGTTGATGCGTTCGGCAATGACGATGAGCCCCGACCGCGGCGGCATCTTTAACGTGATGCTAGGCCTTGTCCGCAAAGGGCTCGGCGGTACGGCGGCAGGCGGAAGACAGTACATTTCGTGGATACACGATCAGGATTTTATCCGCTCGGTCTATTGGCTGATCGACCACGAAGAACTCTCAGGTCCGATCAATCTTTCATCCCCAAATCCGCTGCCGAACCGAGAATTCATGCACATCTTCCGCGAAGCCTCGGGAACCCGATTCGGTCTTCCGGCGATGGAATGGCAGTTGGCCATCGGCGCATTCTTTATGAGAACGGAAACCGAACTTATCTTAAAAAGCCGACGCGTCGTGCCGAAGCTGCTGACCGATTCAGGATTTAACTTTGAGTTCCCCGATTGGAACGACGCCTGCCGAAACCTATACTCACGCTGGCGAAAGATCAATGACTGCCATTAAATCCCCGAGGCGATTGATACGAAATAAGGGATAGGTGGTAAGTTATAAGTGAGACGTATCCCTTGTACTTATTACTTTTCACTTATTTTGGGGCAACAGCAAAATGAGATCGGTATTTACCATTGTTTTTATTATCATTTTTTCCGCAGCCGCCCATGCACAGTGGGTGAAGCGAAATGTGGCGACTGACGCTTCGTTTCGCGGGCTATCGGTGGTGAATCGAAGCGTCGTATGGGCGAGCGGCACTCGCGGTACGGTGATACGCACGACCGATGGCGGGAAGAGTTGGGACCTTACGACGGTTCCGGGCGCCGAGCGGCTCGACTTTCGCGACATCGAAGCTTTCGATGCGAATACGGCCTACGTTCTCTCGATCGGCAACGGCGAGAGTTCGCGGATCTATAAGACGACCGACGGCGGCAAGACGTGGAAGGAGCAGTTCTTGAACAATGACCCGAAGAAGTTCTTCGATGCTCTCGCGTGCTGGGATCGCGACAACTGCATCGCGATGAGCGATCCGGTCGATGGTCATTATCGGCTGATCCGGACGACGGACGGCCAGACTTGGGAGCCGATCGTGAGCAACAAGATGCCTGCCGCAAAGGACGGCGAGGCAGCCTTCGCCGCAAGCGGCACTTGTCTTATAACGCACGGGAAGAACGGTGCGATGCTCATCTCGGGCGGCGCGGACGCACGCGTTTTCCTTTCGAACGACCGCGGCTCGACTTGGACGTGGGTTACGACGCCGATCGTAAAGGGAACTGCCGGCAGCGGCATCTTCTCTGTTGCGATGAACGGGGCAAAGAGCGGCGTGATCGTCGGCGGCAACTACGGAATGCCGGACGAGATCACCGATAACCTTGCGTTCACGACCGATGGCGCCAAATCGTGGAACCTTGCGAAAGGCCTGACAGGCTATCGCTCCGGCGTCGCGTACATCGATGCTCGAACGATCATCGCTGTCGGCAGTAACGGCACCGACATCTCGCGGAACGGCGGCAAGACTTGGAAGAAACTCGGCACCGAGAATCTAAATGCCGTTGCCGCAAAGGGCAAGCTTGCCGTCTGGGCCGTTGGTGAAAAGGGCGGTGTTTACAAGCTGAAATGACCTTTCAGTGGTTCGACATCGTCGGCGGTGCGGGCGTTGCACTGATCATCGGGACGTATCTGCTGCTGCAGTTCGAACGCATTTCGAGCGACAGCGTCTGGTATTCGATATTGAATGCTCTCGGTGCGGCGTTGATCATCGTTTCGCTCTATTTCGACTTCAACTTCTCGGCGTTCATCGTCGAATTCTTTTGGCTTTTGATAAGCCTTTTCGGGATCGCGAAATTCCTGATGCGGCGCCGTTCCGCTGCAGGCAATTAGTTCACAAGTGGCAGACAAGCGAGGGTTCAGATTAGTTCGTCTCTTCGGCGACCTTATGCGTTCGGAACGTGCGGGTGCGGCGCTTCTCGTCGCCTGCACAGTCGCATCGCTCCTTATTGCAAACTCGGCCTCAGGTGCGGACTACATCTCGTTCTGGCACAAGAAGCTTGGGCCGCTAAGCATCGAGCTTTGGGTGAATGATGCTCTGATGGCCGTTTTCTTCCTTCTTGTCGGCCTCGAACTCGAACGCGAGATCCTGGTAGGCAAACTCTCGAACCTAAAGACCGCACTCCTCCCTGTCATCGCGGCACTCGGCGGCGTCCTCGTACCGGCGTCCATACATTTCATCTTCAACCACGGACACGAGACGCAGGCCGGCGTCGGGATCCCGATGGCGACCGATATCGCGTTCGCGATCGGTGCTCTTGCATTGCTTGGCAGCCGTGCGAGCAGCTCGCTCAAGGTGTTCCTTGTCGCACTCGCCGTGATCGATGATCTTGTCGCGATCCTCATCATCGCCATCTTTTACACGACCACGCTCTCGCTCGGATATCTCTTCATTGCCCTTGCGATCGCCGGTGTGTTGTTCGCAATGAATTACATCTTCCGCATAAGGTCACTCGTGCCGTACCTGATCGGCGGAGCGTTTATGTGGTGGGCGATGCTCCTTTCCGGAGTACACGCTACGATCGCCGGCGTGATCCTAGCGTTCACGATACCGTTCTTTCCTGATAACGGCGACGAAGCGTCTCCATCCGAGCGGCTCGAAGAATGGCTGCATCGACCCGTCGCGTTCATCATCCTGCCGATCTTCGCACTTGCGAATACCGGCCTTGTGATCGAGTCGAATTGGGCGGCCGACCTCGCGTCGCCGAACAGTCTGGGCATCGGGCTCGGCCTGGTCCTCGGCAAACCCATCGGGATATTTACCGCAAGCTATCTGGCGGTCGCGGTCGGCATCTCGACGCTGCCGAAGGGACTGGATTGGCGGCAGCTTCTTGGCCTGGGAATGCTCGGCGGCATCGGCTTTACAATGTCGATCTTCATCACGAATCTAGCCTTTGCGGGCAGGCAGCCGCTGATAGATGAATCAAAGCTCGCGATCTTTCTCGCATCGCTTACCGCCGCGATCCTCGGGCTTGTGTATCTTTACATCTTCAGTCCGAAGCCTGCGCCGCAGGCGTAAAAATTCTCGCCCCCGCGTGGTAGAATTCACCAACGTATGAATCAGGGTTATACAATGATCCACTTCAAGGCTGAGAGCGGCCACGGGCTGACGTATGCGAACGGCATCGCAAAATTCTCTTCCGCCGGGATCATCATAGAGTTCGAGTCGAAATTCATCGGACTGTTTTCTAACGGCGTTAAGGAAGTTCGGGTGTCGCTCGCCGACATTCATTCGATCGCGTTCAAGCGGGGATTTGTGCTGTTGGGTCCTCGAATCCATCTGCGGCTGAATTCTGTCGCACAGGCTTCGAAGCTGCCGACGGACAACGGTAAGATCGTCTTGAAGGTCGCACGCGAAGACGCCGCGAAGGCTCGCGAAGCTGTTGCGAGACTTGAGAAAGATATTGCCGAGTACGCCGCAGTTCTTCCGCCGCCGCAATCTTCGGTCAGCGAACTCTTTCTCGAAGAGTCTTCGGAGAGCACGACCCAAAAGCTCGAGTCGAATTAGAACGTCAAATTTTCAAAGATCAAGCCCAAAAGAGGCGGAAACACGACCGGTAGGGAGTGTGTTTCTTGGCTTTGGGATTTGGAGTTCGAGCGGGGTGGCCGCGAATGCACGAATCGGAAAGACTCAGACTTTTCACTTTGCACCTATTACTTTTCACTTATTTCGGGACATGCAATGCGGACGGGCTTCAGCTCCGTAGGATTGGAATGTTTGTAGGTCGAATGCTGTAGGAATGCTCGGAGCTCCGTTAGGAGCGACAGGAGAAGTCGGCGGCAAGCCGCCTCCGAGACTTGGTTGGCGATCGCGTGCTACAAACATACGGCTCCGATGGAGCCAAGAAACTCTTCCGCATCAGATTTGCCCATTGACCTTTTACTTTTGACGGTCTGCGGAACTGACCGCCCGCTCACGCAGGCGGTTCAGATCAGTATCTCCTACTGCTTTGGCGGAGCAGTTCGCGGGTCCGGCGTTGCCTTCAGTTCGTAGTTCTTCGGCGGTTCGGCACCTAGAAGATTCTTGACGAAATAATCCCAGCGACGACGCATCATATACGGGCTTGCCTGGCCGTAGCCGTGACGCGCGTTCGGGATCAGGATGAGATCGAAGTCCTTGTTGGCCTTGATCAGAGCATCGACGACAAGAAGCGTGTTGTACGGCGGAACGTTGTCGTCCATCGTGCCGTGTGCGAGAAGCAGATGGCCTTTCAGGTTCTTCGCATAGACCTGGTTTGCCTGTTTCTCGTAGTTGTCGCCCTTGAGAAGGCCGATGTAGCGTTCGCCCCAATCGTCCTCGTAATTGCGGTTATCGTGATTGCCCGACTCAGAGATCCCGACCTTGAAGAAATCGGGATAGCGGAACATCGCAGCCGCGGTCGCAAAACCGCCGCCTGAATGTCCCCAAATTCCCACGCGGTCGAGATCCATAAAGGGATATCGTTTTGCGAGCTGTTTGATTCCCGCGATCTGATCTTCGAGCGTGTTGTCGGCCATATCGCCGTAGCACGAATCGTGGAACGCTTTCGAGCGCAGCGGGTTGCACATACCGTCGATCGTCACGACGACGAAGCCGAGATCGGCGAGTGCGGAATTGTCATTTCGCGAGGCGACGAACGAACGCGTACCGACGCCGCCGCTCTGCGGGCCCGGATAGATGTAATCTACGACCGGATATTTACGGCCAGGAACGATCTTCGAAGGGAAGTACATCAGGCCGTAAAGGTCGGTCTTGCCGTCGCGTGCCTTTACGACGATCGGGGTCGGCGCTTTCCAGCCGGTCTTTTCGAGCCGTGAAACGTCGGCCTTTTCGAGGTCGGCGATCTTCCTGCCTGTCATATCGCGAAGAACTGCGACGGTCGGCGTGTTCGGCGTCGAGTAGTTGTCGATGAAATAGTTCTCATCGGGCGATATCGCAACGGCATGATTCGCATTCTCGGGCGTCAGGAGTTTGAGTCCCGAACCGTCGAAATTCACGCGGTAGAAATGCCCGAAATACGGATCGACTCCAGGTTCGCGGCCGCCTGCGTTGAAGTAGATCACGCGGTTCTTCGTATCGACGGACTCGATATTCCAAACCGGCCAATTGCCACTCGTTATAGCGTTCTTGAGTGTGCCGGTCTTGAGATCGTAAAGGTAGAGATGGCCCCAGCCGCTGCGTTCCGTGTACCAAATGAACTCATTCGTCTCGGGCAAATAACGCCAGCTCGTGCCGCCCTGTCCGGACTCGAACTGTGTCGGGCTTTCTTCATGATAGACCTGCCGGACCGCTCCCGTGTCAGGATCGGCAACGCGAAGGTCCTCGATCTTGTGGTCACGCGAGGTCGAAACGAAAGCCAGCGAGCTGCTGTCGTCCGCCCAATAGACATCGCTCCAGCCGCCGTCGCATGCAATATCGTCGCACTGTGTCGAGCGGTGAGCGTCGGGCGCCATCTTCAATCGGACGACCTTTGCCGAAGGGACGTCGATTATGACACGTTCGATCATCGCTATCTTGTCATCGCCGGGAAGCGGATATTTCCATTTTTCGAGCTTCGGCGCACCGACGTTCGTCGTTACAAGGTACATATCCTTGACATGCCGCTCGTCCTGCTGGAATGTGGCGATCTTTTTAGAATCGGGCGACCAGATCAGGATCGGACGCGGGCTGTGCTTCCAACCGGCGTTGTCGGTCGCGTAGCCGTAATCCTCTTTTGCGTCGGTCGTCAGCTGCGTTTCCTTCTTTGACTCCCGGTCGCGTACCCAAAGATTGCCGTCCTTTAGGAATGCCTCGAGTTTGCCGTCCGGCGAAGCGATCGCCATACCTCCGCCTCCAAAACGCGCGAACATATTCATATTCGGCATTCCGCCCTCGACACCGATCTCCGCCGGGGTAGCACCGGTCTTGCGGGCTCCGGTCTTCGGATCGATGTGGACGAATTCGCGTCCGGTCGGAGTTAGCACCATGTACCAGAACGTTCCGTCCGGCAGCCAAGTGGCTCGAACGCCGTTGCGGTCGATCAGCGGATTCGTCTTATAGCTCAAACGGCTTTCGGCACGTTCATAGTCTGCGGCCGTTACCGTCGGGTGTGATGGTGCCGCCGTCGCCTTGCGTGAACGCTGCGCCGCGGCCGAAAAGCTCAAGAGAGCAAGACTTAGCGATAGAAGAGCAATTTTTTTCATCTTGGTTTTTACTGTCAGAAGCAAAAGAATTGTTTCTCGGGATCTAAATTTAACGATTTCAAACATATTAACGTAAATGAGCGAAAAAAGTTATCTGCCAGAAGCAAGAGGCAAGAAGCCAGAAGCAAGAAGCAAGAAGTCAGAACCGCCTGCGCGTCAGCGGCCGGTTAGTTCTTCCGCATCCTGTCAGAATCGGGAGCGACAGCGACTGGATCCCTTCCTATTCGTGAATTCGTGGCTACCCCATTCCGACGACCTTTCGATTCACGAGACCTGAAGTCCAATACCTTGCGCCGCGCCGGCGCAAACTGCGAAGGTTGGCGAATACCTGTATTTTACTGCCTCGCAGCCAAATCCGCCTCTCCAAAACCTCGATGTTTGCGCCGCGCTCTGCGCAACGGCGCAAGCGGCGCAAGATGGCGCAAACATCGGCGTTTTTGCGTGTTTTGGCAGAACGTGGGCTTGCCCTTTGGCAGTGCGGTCGGGGTTCTGGCGTCATAGAACCGCCAGTGTTGCAAAAAAACGCAACCGGTCCCGACCGTCCCGCTGCTTATTGATAGATCGGAGGCGGCTTGCCGCCGACTTCTCCTGTCGCGTGTTTCACACGCTCCGAGGAGAGGTTGATCCGACTTTCTACAGGTTCCGCTTCGCTTCACCTGTAGCTATCAAGATCGCCGCGTGCTCCGCACGCTGGAAGCCGCCGAATTGCCGCGGCTTTTAGGTCGTGGAATAAGGTCGAGTTCCGATCTCGGAGGCGGCTCGGCCGCCGACAATGGCTTCGTATAGCTACGTCGTTAACGGCGTGGTTTAGGACCGAAAATGAATTCCCGGGAGGCGGCTTGCCGCCGACAAATCTCTGTCGCTCCTAACGGAGCTCCAGTATCCACATTGCTGGCGGTTGCTACAAACATTTCGCTCCTAACGGAGCTATGAACCCCCGCCTTGTCCAACCCAACAAGCTCTGGGACAGCCTTGGGACAGCTCTGGGACAAACAAGTCTATTGATGTCAACAGTTACGGCTTTTGTCCCAGAAAAATCAAAAAAAATATTCTTTCGTCCCGAGAACCGATCGTTCTCAAAGAACAATATACGCCACGTGTGTTGCGTATCCTGCTATGAGTATAGCACATCTGTCAAGGAGTGGTGCACGTCGGCAGCGACGCGGAATGCGGAGTGCGAAGTGCGAAATCCCAATCCCAAATCGGTGGGACGAGGGCGTTCGCCGTTCAGCCGCTCCTGGTTCTGACTCGAATGTCGCGTGCTGACTGCTTCTTAACTTTTGAAAAGTTTTGTATCCTACCTATTTGAAGATCTTTTGGAACCCAAGACTATGAGCGTTGAAGTCATCATGCCCCAGATGGGCGAGTCGATCACCGAAGGCACCGTTTCGAAGTGGCTGAAGGCCGTTGGAGATAAGATCGAGAAGGACGAGCCGATCCTTGAGATCTCGACCGATAAGGTCGATGCCGAGGTCCCGAGCCCTGCGGGCGGTGTTCTGCTCGCGATCAACGTTCCCGAGGGCGAAACGGTCGAGGTCGGAACGGCTCTCGCCGTGGTCGGCCAGGCAGGCGAGACGGCCTCCCCGACAGCGAATGTCCCTGCCGAACCTTCTGAAGCTCCTAAGAGCGATCCGAGCAATGAAACGGTGTTTCAGCCGACCGCGACTACCGAGCCCATAGAGGCTCCCGCACCGGCCACCGTGATTACGTCGAACGCCGTACACGGATCGGCGGTCGATGTCGTGATGCCGCAGATGGGCGAATCGATCACAGAAGGCACCGTGTCGAAGTGGCTTAAGGCGGTTGGCGACAGCATCGATAAGGACGAGGCGTTGCTCGAAATATCCACTGACAAGGTTGACGCTGAAGTCCCTTCGCCGGCGGCGGGGAAAGTGCTGTCGATCAATGTAAAAGAGGGCGAGACGGTCGAGGTCGGTTCGGTCCTCGCAACGGTCGGAAGCTCGTCGGGTGCGTCGGCCCCATCTCCCGAACCTCCGGCAAAAGCGGAAGCTGCACCTCAGGAACCTTCTGCTCCACCGGCAGCGGCACCTCAGCCGGTTGCTAAGGTTTCTGCGGCAGCCGCCACGGCCGGTAATGGGTCGGTCGATGACCTCCGCCGGGCAAAATCAAGCCCGCTCGTGCGAAATATCGCAAAAGAGCATGGTGTTGACATCACGCGCATCCCCGGCAGCGGACTGGGCGGACGCGTTACAAAGAACGACATTTTGAGCTTTATAGAGACCGGTGCGGCCCTTCATCCGTCGGATCTGCTCGTAAAAGGCGCGCCGGCATTTCCGACAAAACAGGTAGTTACGGCCGCAAAGGCTTCGGTTCCGGCAAAAACGCCGACATCTACGCCGGCTTCTGCACCGGTCTCAATGGACGATCGGGTCGAGAAGATGTCCGTGATGCGAAAGAAGATCGCGGAGCATATGACGTTTTCGAAGCAGACCTCGGCACACGTAACGAGCGTTTACGAGATCGATATGACGAACGTCGCGAAATTCCGCAAGGCACATCAGGCGGAATTCCAGGCGAAATACGGCACGAAACTTACATTTATGCCGTTCATCTTCGAAGCGGTCGTGGCGGCGATCCGCGAGCACCGCATCGTAAATTCTCAGGTGAATGGAGACGAGATCATCTACAAGGGCGATATCAACCTTGGGATGGCGGTCGCCCTTGACTGGGGCCTGATCGTGCCTGTAATAAAGGGTGCGGGCAATCTTTCGCTCGCACAATTGGCAGTGACGGCGAACGATCTGGCAGACCGGGCACGGACGAAAAAACTTAATCCGGACGAGGTTCAGGGCGGGACGTTCACGATCACGAATCCGGGCGTATTTGGCGGGCTTTTCGGCACGCCGATCATAAATCAGCCTCAGGTTGCGATACTTTGTGTCGGAACTATCGAAAAACGCACAAAAGTGATGACATCGGCGGATGGCGAAGATTTTATCGCTATACGTAATATGGCATACTTTGCGCTCACCTATGACCATCGTATCGTAGATGGTGCCGACGCAGAGAAGTTTCTCTCTTACTTGAAAAACTATCTTGAAAATGCCGAGTTTTCTGTATAGAGATCTTGGAAAAAAAAGATTGAGTCGGTCAAAAAGTTAATGGTATATTCTGTGTTTAACGCGGGTTTTGCGCTTTATTAGGGATATATTCCCTTAACTTTTTGAATTCGACCGGGATCTTTTTACAACCCGGCCCGCGGGAAGAGGCGTCAAAGTCGTCAACTCCCCGTAGTAAATTTTAGGATACGGAAACTGGAGGAGTATTAATGTTTAAGAGAATTTTAGCAACCGGTCTTCTGTTGGCGTTTGCCGGCGTTGGTGCCTTTGCTCAAGACGCACAGGTTCGCAATCTTGCGGGCGGTCAGAAGTATGAGATCAAGGGCGTGATCGTTCAGGTGGAAGATGCCAATACGTTCGTCGTTCGCGACGGTGTCGGCGTGAACACCCGTGTGGTCGTATCGCCGAATACGAGCATCAAGAACAATAGCTTTTGGGGCGGCGACAGGTTCCCGTCTTCGGCTCTTGTCCGCGGCCTGAATCTGAAGGTCGAGGGCGTTGGCGACAGCTCGGGTGCATTGTCGGCAAGCAAGATCCGCTTCGATAAGAGCAATTTGCTGACCGCACAGTCGATCGATGCTCGCGTGTCGCCGGCGGAAGCCCGCATCACGGCTACCGAACAGAACGCACAGCGTCTTTCGGGCCAGATCGATGAGCTGATGGCGATCTCGAACGCCGCAAAAGGCGGTGCGAAGGCCGCACAGGAGACCGCTGATGCCGCAGTTGCGGGCGTTAACGCCACGAACAAGCGCATCTCCGATCTTGATGACTATGTTGTTCAGTCAACGGCGACCGTCAACTTCAGGGTCAACAGCTCGGTCCTTTCGTCTGACGCGAAATCAGCTCTCGATGAGGTCGCCAATGCGGCCAGGGGCTTGAAGGGCTACACGATCGAGGTTACGGGTTTTGCGTCATCGGACGGCAGCACTGCGAAGAACAAAGTTCTGAGCCAGCGTCGAGCACAGGCCGTCATCGATTACTTGGTCGAGAACGGCAATGTTCCGCTCCGACGCATCGGCACTTCGTATGGTTTTGGCGAGCTTCAGGCTGTTGCCGATAACTCGACACGCGAAGGCCGCGAGCAGAATCGCCGCGTCGAAGTGAAACTTCTTGTCAGCCGCGGTATCAACACGAATGTCGAGGTGAAGTCGGCATCGACAGATACGCCGGCTCCTGACAACGAGTAAGCTTCGCAAACACTAACAGCGTTGACGGGATGCCGAGAGCCAGCAACATTACCTCGGCCTTTCGTCAACGCTTTCTTTTCTCCTCGTTCTTTTTTGCCCCAAGACGATGAACTATCTTTCCGCACGGATCCCAGCCGCACTGTCAGCCCTATTATTGGTCTTTGCTGCGGCCTCTCTTGCTCAAACACCAAGCCCGACGCCAACTCCGCTGCCGACCGACGATGGTGACGTCATCAAGGTCGAATCGCGGCTGATCGTTGTGCCTGCGGCGGTTACGGATGCGGCTGGAGATCCGGTTCTTGGGTTGACGAAGACGAGTTTTAATGTGCTCGAAGCGGGAAAGCCGCAGACGATCGAGGCCGTGAGTTCGGCGGACCAGGTTCCGCTCGAGATCGCACTGCTCTTTGACGTTTCGGCGACGACGAGCCCGATGTACAAGTTCCAGCAGGAGACGGCGGCAAAATTCCTGCAGAAAGTGATGCGGGCCGAAGACCGTGCGACCGTGTTCTCGATCGGCGACCGTCCGCTGATGATACATGGACGCGATACGGCCGAGGCTTCGGCGGCCGCAATAAGGTCCATTCAGCCGTCAAAACAGTACACGGCATTTTTTGATACGGTCGTCGCCGCTGTGGATTATTTGAAACGTTATGCGCCGGAAACGTCGCGACGCGTCGTCGTAGTGATCTCGGATGGCGAAGACACGTACAGCGACCGCATCGCAAAAGCTACTCAGGATCTTTACCGCACCATCGGAAAGAAGATCGATTCGATCGATTCAAAAACGCTGCGCCGAATGACTGCCGAGGCGAACGAGCAGGCTGCTAAGAAGGAGCGTGCGCGCGTTCTGAAGATCCTGCAGGATGCCGACACGGTCTTTTATTCGATCAATCCGGGCGGGAGTTCATATCAGCTGAATACGATCAGCGTGTTCGGGCAGGAGAATATGGCACGCTTTGCGGGCGAGACCGGCGGCACCGCTTTTCTACCGCAATTCCAGCCGATCGATACTAACGACGGGCTCGCGAACGAGCTGAATATGAAGCGTAATGCTCAGGCCCTCGACCGCATCTTCACGCAGCTCACGAACGAACTTCGGTCGCAGTACCTCATTCAGTTCTATTCCGAAGCAGAGTTTCCGCAGGGAAGTTTCGTCAAGCTGAACGTGACCCTGACCGAGCCGGCCGGCAGAACGCTCCGGGCCCGGCAGGGCTATTTCGTAAAGTAGCCGCTAGGTACGGTCCGCTTTCGGCACCATCTTTCCCATCAAACGTATGGGCTGATCCTCAGCTTCTTGAGGTCTTTCCGGAGCGGCGGCGCTCCCGGTCTTGTCCTTTTTCGGGATATTTGGGGACATCGCTCCCATTATCGGCGGTGGAGCGGTCTTCTTTATCGGGGTTGGGGTTGGCGTTGAGATCGGCCTCATCTCGCCGACCATTGCCGGTTCGCTCCGTTTGGTGAAGATCGTAACTGCGAAGACGCCTGCGATCAAGGTCGCAAAGAGTGACGCCATCGCGGTCGCCATTCTGCGCGTGCGCCGTTTGAATTTTTCCCAGCCGACAGGGCAATCCTGCGTGATGACCGTACCGTCGGGCCGTGCAAAAAAACGTACGCATACGCGGCCTTCGGCTGCGGTCACAAAATTCTCAGCCTCTTCGCGGGACATCGCGGAAAGATTGTAAACATTGAGTTTACAGTCGCCGCAGAATCTCTTTCGTTCGTCGCCGAACATCTGTTCCCAGTCTGCCGAACACGGACTTGCGATACGTACATTCCCAAGCGGATTATCGAATTTACTCATAAAAGCTCCGTTTCATTTAGTAAAAGGCTCTTGCCCTCATGCCTAAATGAACGGAGCTTCCCGGAGCTTCTTGCAGGAAAATCTATTGGATCTCAAATTTGGCAGCGATCACGAATCGCACCTTCGTCGCCGTGAATCCAAGCGATGCGGAGTCGTCCGCTGAGGAGCCGCCATCCGATGAATCGTCCTTCGATCCGGACCTTCCAATAAGCTTGAACGGAATGCTATTGTTGGAGTTAAGGACGCCGCTGCGAAAGTTGCTCACTTCCTGGCCGTCGATCACCCACGAATTTGTGGATTCTTCACCTTCCTTGATGCTGATGGCCTTTCCGACCTTTTCACCAATGGCATTCAGCAGGTAATCAGCTTTTGCCTTTGCGGCCTTTATCGCCTCGATCTTAACTTCGCGACGTATTTCGGTCATCCGCGAATTGTCGGTCGCAATAAGGTCGAGTTTAGAAACATTTAGGCGATCCACAATATCCTGTAGCGGCAAGATCTTATTAAGATCTCGAACCTTCAGTCGATAATCTTTAGTTGCAAGGACATCCTTGAGTTTCTTCTGGCGAAAGAAGGTCGCTGAAATATCGAAGACCGAAAGATCTTTGGCAACATCGATACCGAGCTTTCGGAGTTCATCACGAAGCGCCGCTTCTTGGGCCTCGATCGTGATCTTTTCCTTCTTTTCGAGCCGCTCGGCAAGCGTGATCTTGAAAGTAAACTCGTCCGGTATGACCATCTGCTCGGCCGAGCCCGACACTTCGATCACACGGGGTTCGGGCTGGTTTGTTGTTTGAGCAAATACACCGCCCGCGAACAGGCAAAGTAGTATCGACAGGGATTGCAGGGTTCTCATAGTATATTCTCCAGGATCTGGGTCAGTTTTTGCTTTAGTTGCGTACAGCCCCCGGTCGGATGCCTGAGTCGAGATGATCGATCAATTCACATGCTTTCGTCGGGTGAGTTCGCCGTCCCTCATCAATATATTCAGTTGTCGAAACCGAGGAAGAAACTTTCGTCTGCCCTCATTGAAGTTAATGTTTCATTAGACGCTCCGGAATTATTGGGATCTCTCCGGCGGAATGGTCTCTCGGGACTCAATCCTAAGGAATCGATGAATCCCGTGGGCGAGTTCCTGACATAACTATATCGATTGAACATTTGGGAATCTCTAAGCGGAGCGTTCGCTCGCAAAGGGTCAACCGAAGCAAACCGCCCGAGGTGGTTTGCATACATCCTTGCCTGGGCGAAGTCGAGGTCGGTTTCGGGGTCGCGTTCGTAGCCGGTGAATTGTTTTCTTACGGAATCGGCAGAGTAATTTAATCCGGTTGTTCGCTGTGCAGTAAAAATTTCTTCGCCGAATGGGTGGTAATCGTGGCGGGCGATGACGGCGCCGGTTTGATCCGTATTGATTCTTGGGCTTCCGAGATGGTCGGATGTAAGATAGGCGACTTTTGCGTCTTGTGGTGCGGCGACGATAGTTGAATATTCGCCGATAGGTTTTCCACCCGCGTCATAGACAAAGATCGTGGTTTCGCCAGTTCCGGGGACGTATTTCTTGATGCGTTTTCCGTCACCGTCGTAAGAATATTGGCCGATCGTGCTGTTGCTGTTAGATGCTGAGACCATCTTGTTCTCGGCGTCGTAAACGTAGGTTTGGCCATTCGCGTCTGCCGTGGTATTGCCGCTCGCGTCGTAGGAATATCCCTGCGACGTGAGACGATTATTCGAAGCGCCGATCGTCGGGTTCGTTATCGCCGGGTTCACAAATGACGAAGGCATTGTCGTGTTGGCTTCATCAAAACGTCGATTGCCGTATCGGTCGAACGTGAACGTCTGCTTCCAAGATTGCGAAGCCGTGCCGCCCGCGGGCGTGACGTTCTCGACCGAACTCTTTAGACGATTGAGCTCATCGTAAGTGTAATTCTGCACCGCAGTAAACCCTGTGTTGCTCCCGACGGTCGGAACGGTGATCGTTTGTGATTTCACGTTTCCGTTGTTGTCTATGGTGCCGTACGTGTAATCTAGTTTCAGCTTGTCAGTGGCGTTTTGGACGGTGCCGAGGCCGATCTGTGTCGGTTGCAGACGCGAGTTGAACTGCGTCGTCTCCCAGCGGCCGTTGCCAAGCTGCATCGAAGCGACCGCTCCGGCGGCTGTGTACGTAAGCGTTCGCGTAAGTGTGCATCATGCCCGCCGGTCAGGGTTCGATTTCTACCATTCGAGCTCTAATCTCGATGATATTTGGGAGCGTGAAAATAATCTGGGCGTCTTCTGGGGAAGCATTCGACGATAGCAAAGTGAATTTGAACTTCACCAAATAAGCTCTATGCGAAGGCTTATCTGTCTGACGAAATTTCCACTTCAGGGCTGCACGCTTCGCCACTTGAAAGAAAAGTTTACTTCCTTCTTCGAGTGTGGCGGTCGATACAGTTCCAGACGTGTTAATTTGCAGCTTAAGCGTTACATCCCCCGATTTCAACCCATGCAACAGAAGTAGGGGGTAGGCCGGAGATACGACCTTAATTGGAGCCTCTTGACTCTGGCCAATTCCAGCCACGGTTGTCAAGCCTATCAGCGTCAAGATGCCGATGGCGGCAACCACCCAAGTTCTACTTCTTCGTGTTATAGCTTTCAGCATAGATTCTCCCTTTCAGGTCAAGACTGCGTACTTTATTAGCGATTAGTGTTTTTCTGTCCGACTCTGATATTCCACGCTTCCAAACCTCTGAAGCACTATCATTTGTCATTTGCGCGATCGCCGAACTCACCCCATAGGCCCTAGTCTCACTCTCCTTAAGCGTTATATTCTCTGGGAGCTTAGTTGGATCCGAGTCCGTAGATGTGCCAGCAATAAGCTCTTGGATCCGTTTGTTGTAACCGGTAATATAATCGTTCCGATCCGCCGCGTGACTCCCTTCATGCATCACCTTGCCAATTGTTATTGACCCTTCAAATGTAACAACAATATTCGGAGTTGCAATACTATTCTCGTCGGAAGTCCAGGCTACTGTCTTACCGTCTCCATTCGTTCCCCATTTAGTCTCGGCTTCACCCTCTTTCACCTTGCCGACCTCTACCGTAACGCCGGCCTGACCAAAACTTCCGTAGGCTTTTGTTGCACGGTTCAGGGCGTCGGCCTGCTCTTTGGTAATGGTGCCTTTTTTGAGAGCCTCGGACACCATTGCGTCCATCCCGTTGATTATGGCCTTAATTTTATTTCGCTTCTCAACAATTGCAGCCCCGGCCGCGGTCTTGTTGAGATCATCGTCCGAGGCATCCCCGCCGAGCGACTTTCCCCAAACATACATTCCGGTTGGATCGACAAACAAGAATGGGTTGTCACAGGCATACAGATAACGATTCCAGGATATTGGATCAACAAGAGTGCCGGAAGATAGCAAGGGGTCAACAGAATTAAATCTGCCGAGGTGGTTGGCGTACATACGGGCTTGGGCAAAATCGAGGTCGGTTTCTTCGTCCCTCTGGTAGCCGGTGAATTGTTTTCTTACAGAATCGGCAGAATAATTTAATCCGGTTGTTCGCTGTGCAGTAAAAATTTCTTCGCCGAATGGGTGGTAATCGTGGCGGGCGATGACGGCGCCGGTTGCGTCGGTGTTGATTCGCGGAGAACCTAAATGATCCGAGGTTAGATAATTTACTTTTGCGTCGTTCGTTGAAGCCAGAACAGTTGAATACTCACCAATAAGCTTACCGGCGGCATCATAAACAAAGATCGTGACCTCTCCCGCATCTGGAACTATTTTCTTGATACGTTTTCCGTCTCCGTCGTAAGAATATTGGCCGATCGTGCTGTTGCTGTTAGATGCTGAGATCATCTTGTTCTCAGCGTCGTAAACGTAGGTTTGGCCGCCTGCGTCTGCAGTCGTATTGCCGCTCGCGTCGTAGGAATATCCCGGCGACGTGAGACGATTATTCGAAGTGCTGATCGTCGGGTTCGTTATCGCCGGGTTCACAAATGACGAAGGCATCGTCGTATTCGCCTCATCAAAACGCCGATTGCCGTAGCGGTCATAAACGAAAGTTTGTTTCCACGACTGCGAGGCCGAGCCGCCCACGGGCGTGACGTTCTCTGTCGCATCTTTCAAACGATTGAGCTCATCGTAGTTGTATGTCTGAACCGCAGTAAACCCGTTGTTGCTCCCGACGGTCGGAACGGTGATCGTTTGGCTTAAGACATTGCCGTTATTTGCCGTCGTTCCGTATGAATAATCGAGCTTCAGTTTGTCGGTGGCGTTTTGAACGGTGCCGAGGCCGATCTGTGTCGGTTGCAGACGCGAGTTGAACTGCGTAGATTCCCAGCGGCCGTTGCCAAGCTGCATCGAAGTTATAGCCCCCGAAGCGTTGTATGTGAAGCTCTTCGCGTAGCTGAAATAGCCTTGCGGATCGCTGCACGTCGCCGTCACGCCATTCACCACCCCGCAGCGTGCACTCTGCACCAACGCGAGTTCGCCGTCATTGTCGAGCACGTTCTTGACCTTGCGGCCGCTTGGATACGTCTCTTCGATCAAGGCTCCCGACAGGTTGTAAGTATAGCCCGTCGAATACCCCGCCGCATCGCCGCCGTCGGTTGTCTGCTTCGCCGCCAACACTCTCCCTAAGATGTCAAAACTCGTGTATTCCGTTGTCGAAACGCTCGAAGAAACTTTCGTCAACCGCCCCTTCGCATTCGGCAGGTTGTCGTAGAAGTAAGACACGTTTGGAGTCGTGTAGCCGGTTTCGCCCGTGTAAGCCCTTGTCAGGACGCGGTTTAGGGCGTCGTATGTGTAGGCCGTCACCACCCCGCGTGCGTCCGCTTTTCTCGTGAGATTGCCGCTCGCGTCGTAGCTGTACTGGATCGTGCCGGATTCCGGATTCTGTGCCGAAACGAGCCTCGAAAGCGAATTGTACGCGAAATTCCGCGTCTGCACACCCTGATCCACCGTCGTGAGGTTGTTCAGCGTGTCGTAGGTGTAGAACGTCGCCTGCGTCGGACTCGAAGCATCGCCAAGCTGCCCGCCCGCGTCCGGCTCGTCAACCCTTATCAGCTGCCCCAACGCATTCGTCACCGAACGCCGCACCTTCCCCGCCTGATCCGTAACCGTCTAATAATTACTAGGTTCAGGGTTTGGTTGAGAAAGGCGTTTCTCATGAAAACTAATAAATGCTTGCCTCATAAATTCAACGAGATCGTCCGCTTCATAATCGGTCAGTGCTCGTTCGCCAAAGGGCGTTCTTACGTGAGTTTCACGAACCGACGCTAGGGTTCTTAAGTATTCATCGTTGAGTTTCTGTAGTCTATTGCCTTCAAGCTCGCGAACGTTCAAGAGGAAATGCCAATAGTTATCCAACAGCTTTTCTGCGTCGGGCGAAAGGTCAACCCTGACGGCCTTCTCAGAATAAGTATTGCCTTCGCCTTGGACCGAATACTCAAGCCAGACATTTGGTCGGCTAATACTCTTATTACCGTCCGAGTCGACAACTAATTTTGCCGATCCACCGACGACGTGGCCATCGTGCGGGTCGCGGGGCGCAACAGAAGCCGCACCCATCGACTGATCAATCGGGGTCGGGCTTGGGACGCCTAAATCCGAATTCTCTCCAGCTCTGGTCTGAGTACAGCCGGTCATGGCGAGTATGGTAAGGAAAAGCAGGAATAATAAGGAAAAGATGGTACGCATAATTAACCCCTCCGTTGCGAAATATCAATTTCTTCAAGCGACTCATAAAGTTCGCGCTACAGCCTATCACGAATAAATTAGATCCGAGTGCACCTAAACTATTTCATTCACGTGGTAAGGTTTTTTCAGCCTCCTTCGCTAAACGCTCGACCTCCTTGTTCTTGTCGAGATCCTTTTCCACTTGTGACACTGCGACCGCGTTCGCACCGGCTAGCAGGCCATTTATTTCGTCTGTGGTGAGTGCCACGGGAACGTCGGGCGAAGCCGTTGTCACCGTAGGCGTGTTTTCGAGCGCGATCCTCGCGCTAGATCTAAGAGCGTCATTTGCATTGTCGCCCTGAATCCGAATGTCCGCCGTATTTGTTATGTCTAAGGTTACACTAAGCCCAGTCGTAATGTTGACACTCCCAGTCTTATTCGTGTCTCCACTCCCGCCCACACTGGTGCTAAGCGTGGCACTTGAAAGATCAGCCAGCCCTTTGTTTTCTTCCGTGTTTCGAATCGCGCTCCTGACCGTATGTTCATTCTGGTACACTTTGCCAGCATAGTCGGAAAGGATATTGTTTACTGCATCATTAGTCTTGACAACGTTTAACTCTCGTCCGGAAGGAACTGTTTCGCTCTTGTATCCCGTCACGACTATGCCACCTCCTACACCTGACGTTATCGGAATTCGGACTACCATGGTTCCGGGAACGAAGGTTCTGCCTACAATTTGGAAGGTCCGCCTAGGTGTCTCGCTTTGGACAGGAGGCTTGCCCGCCTGTAGGCCCTTAGCATCCGTCAGGATCAGCGGGCGGTTCATTGTGTAGGCGTAGCGGTTGAAGGTTTGGGGGTTGGCGGATTTTCCTGATGCGAGGAGTGGATCGACAGCGGTGAAGCGGCCGTGGTCGTTGTAGTAGTATCTGGCTTCGGCGAAGTCGAGATCGGTTTCCTCGTCTCGCTGATAGCCCGTGAACTTCTGTCGAACGCCGTCTGAAATCCCGTATTTCAGAGCGGCTGAACGATACGACGCGTCGGGGGTGATCTCTTCGCCGAACGGCATAAAGTCGCGCCGTGAGACCACCTCGCCCTGCTTATTCGTTATCACTCTTGGACTCCCCAAAGGGTCGGTCGCCGTGTAATTCACCGTCGGACTCGACGCCTGCTCGGTCGAATACTCCGCGATCAATTTCCCAAACCCATCATACACAAACACCGTCGTCTCGCCCGTTGATTGCACAACCTTCTTGACGCGTTTTCCATTCCCGTCGAAATAGTACTGACCAATCGTTGAACTACCCGAGTTTCTGACCTCGATCTGTTTATTTTCACCATCGTAAGTGAAAGTGCGGCCTTCGGCGTCGGTGATGACATTTCCGGCAGCATCATACGTGTAGCCTTGTCCCGACGTGAAGCGATTGTTCGCGGCATCAACCGAAGGGTCGGTAACGTTGGGATTTGCAAACGACGCGGGCTGCGTTGTGTTTGCTCGATCAAAGTTTCGGTTTCCGTATCTGTCGAATACGAAGGTTTGCTTCCAATTCGTCGTTGTTCCGGTCTTTTCTTCGGCCATCTTCAATCGGTTGAGCGAATCGTAGGTGTAAGTCTGGTCGAAAACCATATCCGTCTGCCCGCTACGTGCGACCGTAATTTTCTGACTTAGAACGTTTCCGTTGTTGTCGGCATTTCCGGTCGTGTTGTAAGTGTAATCTAGTTTCAGCTTGTCAGTGGCGTTTTGGACGGTTCCAAGCGCGATCTGTGTCGGTTGTAAGCGGCTGTTGAATGTCGTACTTTCCCACCTGCCGTTACCAAGCTGCATCGAAGTCACGGCACCCGCGGCGTTGTATGTGAAGCTCTTCGCGTAGCTGAAATAGCCTTGCGGATCGCTGCACGTCGCCGTCACGCCATTCACCACCCCACAACGCGCACTCTGAACCATCGAGAGATCGCCGTCATTGTCGAGCACGTTCTTCACCTTGCGGCCGCTCGGATACGTCTCTTCGATCAGCGCCCCCGACAGGTTGTAAGTATAGCCCGTCGAATATCCCGCCGCATCGCCGCCTTCGGTTGTCTGCTTCGCCGCCGTCACTCTCCCTAAGATGTCAAACGCCGTGTATTTCTTAGAAGCATAGCTAAAGAACGCAATCCTTTGGCTTTACCTCATGCTTCACTTCGACCACCTTAACCTGATTCTCAAAACAGTCATAAGTTAAGAGCACTGATACATACTTATCGCTTTGCGATGCGTACGACCGTCTTACGGCCAATATGACATCGAACTTTGGAACAACTTCGATGCCGTTTACGATATAATACACCACGAGTCTGTACTTTCCTCTTGCGATGTTCTTAATCTGGAAGTCGCCGTTCTCATCGGTCTCGACGGCAGCGATTAGACTATCGGGGTGACCAAGCTTTTGGAGTTCGACTCTTGTATGCGGCAAAGGGTGGCTCCCCTGCTCGCCAGGCACAATAATTTTCCCTTGCACCTTATCGATATTCACAATCTCTAACGGGCACATTGACTGACCTAAACTTGACCCGTATCCCGCCAACACTATAACTGACACAGTTAACATGAACCTCCCCTTTTTAGCGAGTGCAACATTAATCATTCTTGTCCTCCAAATATCTTATTGCTTTCTGAATTCCCGGATGCTTGTCTATCTTGCTTCCAAGACTCTGTTGAATGACCGGTACCGCGGTTCGTTCCGCTCGGTTATCGGTTTGCACAGCAAACTCGTCTATGCTGTTAACTCCGGCTTCTTTATAGACAATTTTTAGCTTTTCCTGATATTCCGACGAAACTGGTCCACGAGCCTTGAGAGTGTCCATAGCGTCCTGGAAAGCCTTCCATACATTCGGGCGTTCGTTCGCATCTTCAACATGCCCAAACTCGTGCGCTATAACGCCAGCACCTAAAATTTCAGAATCGACCCTTTCCTCTCCTAATGCTCTCTGAAGCGGATACTGTTTTTCGTCACGCATGGCGGCAGCAGATCGATGATCGATTTCGGGCCCCAACGAAATGGTAGCGCCAATGAGCTTCCCGTCGGCGAACTTGAAGTCATGTGTTAACGCGCCGTTACGCTTCTTAGGATCCATATTTACTACCAATTTGAAGTTGCGATCGTTATTGTATTTGTCCCAGAGCTTCTTGCCCTTTTTGGTCGCGAGAAACGCAGCTTTCCACTTTTGATAGTCTTCATTATCGTCAAGGCTGGAATCGTCAATAATTTGCCCAGTTGGATCAACTAGGACGAGCGGGTTGTTTCGCACATAGCCGTAGAGGTTTATGCGCTGGGGATCCAGCGGCCGGGAAGGCTCCATTAAGATAGGATCAGTCGATGAAAACCTTCCTAGTATATTTGCATACATCCTCGCTTGGGCGAAGTCGAGGTCGGTTTCGGTGTCGTTGATGTAACCTGTGAAGCCTTGGCGGACATCATCGGCGAAGTATTTGTCTGCACTTGTTCTGCCGCCGAGGGCAATTATATCTTCGCCGTAGGGCATGTAGTCGGTTCGTGAGACAACCTGCCCGTATTGGTCGGTGTTAATTCGAGGCGTACTGAGGTGGTCATTGGTTAGATATTGAACCTTCGCGTCCTGAGCAGGAACGACATTTGTGGAATATTCGGCAACCATTTTGCCACTAGCGTCGTAGACAAAAATTGTCGTTTCCCCGGATGACGGAACCACCTTCTTTACACGTTTGCCATCACCATCAAAGTAGTAAGTTCCGAGCGTCGCGTTGCTGGAGTTCTTGGCTTCTTTCTGTTTGTTTTCCGCGTCGTAAGTGAATGTGCGGCCTTCGGCATCTTCGATGACATTTCCGGCGGCGTCATACGTATAGTCTTGCTCCGAAGCCATTCTATTGTTAGCCGGATCGAGTTCCGGGTTGAATATTTTCCTGTCCGCCGCGCAAACCGTGAAGTTCGGCGATGTGCCGCAGTTCTTCGGCAGCGTCGTGGTTTCCGCTTCGTCGAAATTGCGGTTGCCGTAGCGGTCGAAAGTATATGCCTGCTTCCAATTCTGCGTTTGATCGGTCATTTCCGTCGCCGACGTAATCCGGTTCAGCGAATCGTATGTGTATGCCTGCTCGAAAACCAGATCGCTTTGACTCGGACGTTTGACCGTGATCGTTTGGTTCAACACATTGCCGTTGTTTGCCGCGGTGCCGTAGGTGTATTCGAGTTTGAGAAGATTTTGGCTTGTTGGCCCCGATCCGAGCCCGATCATCGTCGGCTGCAGTCTTGAATTGAACTGCGTCGATTCCCACCTGCCGTTTCCAAGTTTCATTTCAGTGACAGCACCTGCCGCATTATAGGTAAAATTCGACGCATACGGGCGATAAAAATCACTGGAGTTTTTCTTACTTTGAACGATCGAGAGGTCTCCGCTATCGTCAAGAACGTTCTTGACCTTTCTTCCGCTCGGATAAGTCTCCTCGATCAACGCTCCGCCCAGGTTGTAAGTATATCCCGTCGAATACCCCGCTGCATCGCCGCCATCGGTTGTCTGCTTGCTCGCCGTCACTCTCCCTAAGATGTCAAACGCCGTGTATTCCGTTGTCGAAACGGAGGAAGAAACTTTCGTCAACCGCCCCTTCGCATTCGGCAGGTTGTCGTAAAGGTAAGACACGCTGGGCGAAATCATCTTGCCCCTCGAATATAATGCGAATTTCGGAGGTCGGGAGCCATATTCGGCGAGATCGATCCAATCCGACACCTTTGTTAGCCAAAGGTTTTTCGTATGAGTACCAACGAGCTATTCGGATTTGCCGTCCTTTCGTCAGGCCAAGTACTTATTGATTCGCAACCACGGAACACGTAAAGCGCGTCGATATACGCGAAATGAACGAGAGGTCGCTGGAATCCAGGTCAATGCCTGCTCCGGCATCCTCCGTCATAATCAACAGATACATGACGGCTTCAAAGCCCATTGAGTCGACAAGTGCTTTAATTAGGTGAACTTTGCTTTCGAGAATTTCCCGAAGCCGGATGAGATGGTCGTTAAATTGAACATTTTCGCCGACGGAATAATATTCAAGAGCCCACAAACCATGGGGAGATCTATACAATTGTCCCTGCGGCCCCTTACCGATTATCTGCCCCGCCTGAAGTGTCCGAGTGGGCTGAAGATCGAGCTTTTCGCTTACGATCAAGCAATCATGTGAAAAAGTCTTTATAGTAAAGGAGGTTTTCGTTTCACATCGAAAGTTGTCTTTTTCCATATACCTGTAATTTCCAAGCGTCTTACGGAATAAACTGGTAAATGTTACCAATCGCTTGCTTTGTGTTTGGATCGACGATATCGCCGTTCCTCATGATCTTAAAGTGGTCGTCGTTTCTTAGGCCGAGGAAGGCTTTCATACTTTCGATCGCCCGTTTACCTTGCTCTTGTGTAAGCCCTAACGCTCTCAATGTCGCTGGCCGCAGCGTGTTACCGCCCGACTGCAGTGTATTCGAGTCGTGAACGGTTTCTTCAGTTCCAACATCGCCGGTCGGCTCGGGTTCCATCTGGTAGCAGGGCAATCCGAGATCCTCGGCAAGTTTCTCTCGGCGCCAAAAATCACGTTCATAAAATTCCTGCTCAGCTGGGGATCGTACTGGCGGTTCGTTGACGGCCGGATCGCCGAAGGCATCATCGATCTCTTTTGCTTCCCGTTCCGCCTCAGACCGTTCGGGGAATAATTCGTCGTCTATTTGCTGCGACGTACCGCCGGACGTGATGTGACGGGCTATCCACCCAAACATTCGCCTGTACCATGGTCTATGTTTTTCGCTCCCATTTACTACAACATCAAATTCACCCAAGTCATTCTTTTTCTTCTTGTTACAACCTTCCTCGCCCTGATGACCACATGATTCTACGCTAAGACCGCTCGGATCGCGCAGGTCTAGCGGATCGTTGAGGACATATACATATCGATTCAGAGTCTGAGGGTTCAGCTTGCGGGCGGACGTAGATGACCGATCGACCGAATAAAAGCGACCAAGCAAGTGTGAATAATATCTGGCCTGTGCAAAGTCCAAGTCAGTCTCGCGATCTTCCTCGTAGCCTGTGAATGTCTGTCTCGCGGTGCTTGTCAGATAGACCGGGTAGCTGGTCCTTTGTGATGTCGAAATTTCGGCACCAAACGGATAATAGTCGTGCCTTGCAGCAATCTCACCGTTTTCATTGGAGTCAATTCTTGGGGTTCCCAACGGGTCGGTCGTCAAATAGTGAACATGCGGATCCGAAGGAGTTTGGTCGGCATATTCTGCGATCAGTTTTGAGAAAGCATCGTAGACAAAAATCACCGTTTCAGTGTTCGTCGTTTTCTTGACGCGGCGATTCCCCCCGTCGTAATAATACTGGCCGATGATCTGGTTGGAGCCGTCTCTTACTTCGGTCGCTCTGTTCCGTCCATCGTATAAAAAGATCCGCCCCAGCGTGTCCTTAGTTACGTTCCCATCTGTATCGTACGTAAAGTCATCCACACCGTCGCTGTCCTGATCCTGCTCTATTCTATTCGTCGTTGCCGAAACCGATGGGTTTTCGACCTTGCGGTCGGCGGGGCAGACTGTGAAGTTCGGGTTGGTGCCACAGGATTTTGCGAGTGTTGTAGTGTTCGCCTCATCAAACGTTCGATTCCCAAATCTATCATACACAAAGGTCTGTTTCCACGTTTGACTACCCAAGATCGCCTCGGTTGCGTCATGAAGTCGATTTACGGAATCGTAACTATAAGACTGTATCGCAACAAATCCTATGGAACTTCCCACGGTCGGTACTGTTATGGTCTGTGATCGAAGATTTCCGTTATTCTGAGTGGTTCCATAACCAAACTCCAGTTTTAGTAGGTCTGTGGCATCTTTTGTAGTGCCAAAGCCTACTTGGATCGGTTGCATACGAGAGTTGAAATGAGTTGACTCCCAATGGCCGTTTCCTAATCGGAGAAACGTCACCGCACCGACGGCATTATATGAAAACGAGCTCGCATAATTCCAAAGGCCGCCCATTGACTTCTTGCTTTGTACGGCCGACAACCGGCCGCGGTTATCAAGAACGTTTCTTACAACCCTTCCGCTCGGGTAGGTCTCCTCAATGAGATCTCCCGACAGATTATACTTATAGGCCGTGTCAAATGTATGGCCGTCAGTGATTTGCTGATGTGAAAGTACGCCCCCCAAAGCATCGAACTCCGTGTATTTTGTGACGGAAAAAGGGCTGGCAGGATTGCCGGATGTTATTTTAGTTAATCGTCCTTTTGAAAATACCACGCCCGAGTCATCGTAAGTGTAATCTACTTCCGGCGTAGTGTCGGAAAAGGATTTTTGGGTAAGGCGGTTTAGGGCGTCGTATGTGTAGGCGGTCGCAACCCCGCGTGCGTCGGTCTTTTGCGTGAGGTTGCCGCTCGCGTCGTAGCTGTACTGGATCGTGCCGGATTCAGGATTCTGGGCCGAGACGAGCCTCGAAAGCGAATTGTACGCGAAATTCCGCGTCTGCACACCCTGATTCACCGTCGTCAGATTATTGAGCGTGTCGTATGTGTAATACGTCGCCTGTGTCGGACTCGAAGCATCGCCAAGCTGCCCGGCAGCGTTCGGCTCGTCAACCCTTATCAGCTGCCCCAACGCATTCGTCACCGAACGCCGCACCTTCCCAGCCTGATCCGTCACCGTCAACAGAAGTGGATCCAGTTAACGCTCATTTCCTCGGAACTTATCTCCAAAAGCTGTTCGCTATTTCTGGCAAGCCGTCGCCTTGATACCCGTGTTCAGAGAGCCGATGTCAGCACCGCGAAAGTAAACGCGATGCTCCGGCTCCTTGCGAGTGTCACCACTTTTCGCCATTTCCCATTCATAGAAAAATTCAACATATATCTTTAAGCCTTTCCGCAAAAGCTCAATGGGAACTGAAAAGAGTATTGAGTCATTAGACGCAAGCCACCCCCCGCCATTTGTAAAGTGATATTCAAGTTTCGGTATCTTTATCCCTTTAACGTCCTCTAACTGATCTCTTTCTGCGTAATAAAACACAGGAATTTTCTCATTGTTCGGGATGGCATATACTTTCGCACCGTTTTGTAACTGAATAGGCTTTTTCGTGGGGAAATATGATTTGTCTACTTCAACATACACGTGCCAGATAGTGTTGTTGTTCATTCGCAAGTGGATCTTCTTCTCGTCCTGACAAACGTAACTCAAGTACACTGTTGGCTTTTCGGGATTGATGCGTGCTGTCGATTCAGTCTCTTCTCTATTCTGCGAAAAAGTGGTAGCTGCGAGGCAAAGCATCAAAATCAGTATTTTTTTCATAATTCCTCTCAACCTTACTGGATCGGCTTGTCTAGGCGCGGCGCATATTCCGATTTTGCCCGCGTTCATAGTTCGAGTTGAGCGGAGCGCCATTTCTTCCAACGCTCGGGAATTGGTTTGCCGCCGGTCTGTTCGCGGAGTTCGAGGAACTGGTAATACTGATGTTGAAGGTTTTGGAGCATCCTGATCTTTTCTTCGGGAGGAAGGGAACGAAGGTAAGCGCGCGACCTCGCCTTGCGTTCGGCCAGTACCCGTGCAGCGGGAGATGGTTGATATTCTTCGCTCATCTCGGAAAAAAGCGGTTTCTCACCTTGTCCCATTCTAATGCCAAGCCGTATCGCTCAACAACCGAAAAATCTTCCTCGGTGACCAGTCCGGCATCCACGAACCTGGCGATCTTCTCGAAGTCTTTCGACCGGCCCGCCGAGAGCCACATCAAAACTAGAAAATGCGGCTCGATAACGGGTACTGACGTGTTTCCGACGGGAATAAGCCGAGGCGAACCAATCGCATCGAGCCATAACGGATCCGTTCCACTCTCTACGAATTGTACCAACCACCCGTGGATCTTTATGAACTCATGATCGAATGCGAACCCTTGCTCCCGTGCGAAATCATAGATCGGCGTCATATCGAGTACCAGACTTGAGCTTTCCTTCGAGAACACAAAGAAAATATCAACGTCAGCCGTCGCGATCGGTTCATCGAGCAGGGTGGCAGCAAATGCACCGCCGATAGCGTACTCACCTATGATGTCGGCGTTCCGCATCTGCTCACAGACAGCAATCAACTGATCGATGGTGCCAACGTTCATTTGATGCTCCGTTTGTACTTATGCGTTATGGGTCGGCGGCGGCCGACGCCGATGGCGTTTTTTGAGACGATGATCGTTGGCGGGAGCTGTTGTCGTTTGAATTCGTTCGCGGGATGCTCGACCTTGTTGAGGATCCAATAGACGCGATCGCGATCATGGCCTGCGGCGACGATCTCTTCGGGCGAAGCCTTTTGCTCGAAATACATCTCGAGGATCGGATCCATCAAGGGATAAGGCGGCAGGCTGTCCTCGTCCTTTTGGTTCGGCGCGAGTTCGGCGGATGGCGGCTTTTCGATAATGCGGTTCGGGATGATCTCGCGTCCGGCACGCGCGTTCAGTTCGCGTGCGATCGCCCAAACTTCCGTCTTTAACACGTCGCCGAGTACGGCAAGGCCGCCATTCGTGTCGCCGTAAAGCGTGCAGTAACCGACGGCAAGTTCGCTTTTGTTGCCCGTCGAGAGCAGCAGACGCTTTTCCGCGTTCGAGATCGCCATCAGGATAAGTCCGCGAAGGCGCGACTGCATATTCTCGGCTGCGAGTGATTCGCCGCCTCGCGTCGGCTTGTCGAGCCGAAGCTGTTTTGCAAGCTGTTCGAAGGTGTCGGAGATCGGTTCAGTTCGAGACTCGCAGCCTAGATTTGCGACGAGCTCGACGCTGTCCGAGATGCTGCCTTCCGAGGAATACGGCGAAGGCATCATAACGCAGAGCACATTCTCGGGGCCGAGAGCCTCGGTTGCGAGTGCCGCGACGAGAGCCGAATCCATTCCGCCGGAGAGGCCGAGCAGAGCCTTCTCAAAGCCATTCTTGCGGGCGTAATCGCGTATGCCGAGCACCAACGCATTGTGGATCGAGCTTATCTCGCCGCCCGTAATACCGCGTGCGTCGGGCTTGCGGACATCGAGTTCGACCGTCTCGACGAATTCTTCGAACGCCGGAGCCTGCAGGATGATGTCGCCTTCTTCGTCAGCGATGAGACTGGCTCCGTCAAAGACGATCCCGTCGTTGCCGCCGACGAGATTCACAAAAACGATCGGGATCTTTTGCAGCTTCGCACGGTGCGCGACCATGTCGCAGCGAAGCCGGATCTTGCCCTTGTTGTATGGTGAGGCGTTTATCGAGACGAGAACTTCGGCGCCGAGCGAGATCACTTCGTCGGTCGGATCGGTCTCGTATAGGCGATCTTTCCAAAATGTCTTGTCGTTCCAAAAATCTTCGCAGACAACGACGCCGATCTTTTTGCCATTCACGTTGAAAAGCCGATGCGTGCCCGCATCCGCAGGCTCGAACCAACGCGGATCGTCGAAGACGTCGTATTCCGGCAGGAGCGACTTGTCAGCGAACCCAAGCAGCCTGCCATTCGAGATGACGGCGGCGGAGTTGTAAAGCCGTCGCCCGTCGTTGTCCTCGTTCTGGCGAACTGTTCCGACGATCGCCGTGATTCCTGCCGTCACAGGAATGATCTCGGCGAGAGGTTCGCCGACACGAGCAACGATGTCGCGATCCTGGAACCAATCCTGCGATGTGTAGCCGTGCGTTGCGACCTCAGGAAAGACGATGAGGTCCGAACCCTGCACCTTCGCTTTCTCGATCGCCGCGACGATCTTCGCGGTGTTGCCCGCGACATCGCCGTTCGTCGTATTGATCTGCGCGATAGTGACTTTCATGTCGAAGACATCTCATCCGAACCGCTGTCATCCTTGCGGATAACAAGTTGTCTGTAAATTTCTTCGATTACGACCGTGCCGCCGTCTTCAAGGCCCATCGCGGCAAGGACTTCAGGCGGAACTACGATCCCGCCGTCTTCCTCCATCGTCAGTATATAGCGTCCCATATATTAAGTTGCCGCATCCGGCGGATCTGCCGCCTTTTTTACCATTGTCAGTCGGTTGCCGCGGTCGTTGTATTTGACCTCGTCCATTATGTTGTAGATGAAAAGGACGCCGCGGCCGCTGGTCTTGAAGAGGTTTTCAGGGTCGAGCGGGTCGGGAATGGAGTTCACGTCAAAGCCGTCGCCTTGATCCTCGATAGTGAATTTTGCCTCAAGCGGCGAGATCTCGGCCACGATACGGACAGTCTTTGTTGTGTCGAATTTGTTGCCGTGCTTTACGGCGTTCACAAAGGCCTCGTCGAGGGCGACGAAAAGATTAGACTGCTCGGGCTTAACAACGCCGAGCATCTCGACACGCTTCATCAAGTATTCGAGGACGATGTGCATCAGCGAGATAACGCTCGGCAGTTCGAATTCAATATGCTCGATGAGATGCTGCACATCATCTTCTTTATCGACAAAGCGGATCTTGTAATCGAGTACGGTCGCTACGATCTGACGGAGTTCTTCCTCGACGAATTCTTCCTGGCGATACATCGCCGCACATAGTTTGAAGGCCTTTAGCTTGTCATGCTCGTCAATGAGCGAGATGTGCGGAAGGCACGTATCCATACCTTCGCAAGGAGCAAGATCGGCGGCGGACTCAACATCAAGGTCAGAAATAACAATATCAAAGCTGTCCAAGTGGCCCAGACTGATCGCGTCTGCACGGCTCTCAAGAATGCGAACCTCGTGGCCAACATGCGAAAAGACCTCGCCGAGAGCACTCGCGAGATCGTCGTGGTCGTCGATGATAAGTATCCGTCGCTGCATAAAGATCAAGGAGCGTAGGGCGAGACCCCGCAGGGAAGCTCAGGCAATAATGCTTTACGTTGCTTCGAGCACCCTTGTTGCAGATTTTAGCGTAACCGCCTGCGGCGACAAAGTGTTTGCGGCGAGCATTACGAAGCTGATCCAAATTAGATCCGCAAGGAGCAAATGCCCGATCTGCATGAGGATCGGCATGTGAGTCAGCAAAGTAAGGGATCCAAAGAAGAATTGGACGATGGCGAGCCAAGCCAGTATCTTTGCCCAACGCGCCACATTCTGATCCTTGGAAAAGGCTCGTTTGAACCAATCGGCCGCAAAAATGAGGAAAATGATCGTCCCGATCGAGATCAGCGGATGGAGCGGACGAAGGAGAACGAGAACGTTCGAATCTGATGAAAAATCCTGCTCTAGGCCGCCAAGCAAACTCTTGCTCGGAAAAAGCATATTTGCGAGAGCAGCGACCGAACCGCTCGTTCCGACCACGAGTATTCCCGTAAGGCACAGGCCGAGCATCAACAGCGGCTTTGTTCCGACACTAAAGCTTAACTGTGAGCCACCTGCCGCTCGGCGGGCTGCAAGGGCAAGAAAGCCGAGCAAGATGAACGTATTTATCAGGTGTCCCGCCATCCAAAAAGGACGTGCGGCCGTCAGATTCTCCGCTGTGTTGCCGGTAAGCACCAGGCCGGCGCCGACAAGGGCTTCGGTAATAACAAAGAACATTCCGCCGGCCGTCAAAAAGAATGTCGAGCGTGCCTGCTCGGTCCGGTTCTGTCGCCAAAGCACCAACGCCCACACGAAAAGCGCGAGTACCACAATGCCGTCTATCGCACTCATCATTCGATGCGAATACTCGATCACGGCCTTCAATTCCGGCGCGCTCGGAATGACCTCGCCGTTACAGGTAAGCCAATGCTGGCCGCATCCGTCGCCCGATTTCGACGCACGCAAAAAGACGCCCCACAGAATGACAAGGACGTTGTATCCGAGCGTAAACCACGCGTATCGAACAAATGCTAAGGGCGAGCGCTCCATTTCCTAACGTTAAATTTATCACGCCGCCTCGCTTGATACGAAAGTTGCGATAGAATTCCCTTAGGTGCCGACATCTGATGCTGAAGGAAAGGATAGACATTCTGCTTACCGAACGCGGCCTTGCCGATTCGCGGACGAAGGCTCAGGCCCTTGTGATGGCAGGCGTCGTGCTCGCAAACGACCGAAGGGTCGAAAAGCCGTCTGAAAAGGTCGCCTCCGACGCCGTCATCCGTCTTAAAGAGGCTGCAAGTATGCGTTATGTCGGCCGCGGCGGATTGAAACTCGAGGCAGCACTCACGCACTTTGAGATCGAACCAAAAGGCTGGAATTGCCTTGATATCGGCTCTTCGACCGGCGGATTTACCGATTGTCTTTTGCAGAATGGAGCGTCGAGGGTAGTTGCTGTGGACAGCGGGACGAATCAGCTGGATTGGAGCCTTCGCAGCGACGAACGTGTCTCCGTGTTCGAGAATACCAATGCCCGCAGTCTCACTCTCTCGGATATCGGCGGAAAGGCATTCGACCTGATCGTTATGGACGTGTCGTTCATCTCGGCGACAAAGATCCTTCCAGTCTTCCCGCGGCTGCTAAAGCCGGGCGGACAAGCGATCGTACTCATAAAACCGCAATTCGAGGTCGGAAGGGGCGAGGTCGGCAAAGGCGGTATCGTGCGCGAAGCCGACAAGCACGAGCGGGTCGTTAATAAGGTGAATTCGTTCGCTGTCGGCCTTGGGCTACGGACAGTCGGGGTAATGCCGTCGCCGATACTCGGTGCGGAGGGAAACAAGGAGTTTCTTGCCTGCTATCGGATTAAAACTCGCGAGGCAGCTGCAGATCAGAGCAGATAAACAGGAAGTTCAGGATCATCGATATATGTGGATATCCGGATGTGTTCTGTCGAAGGAACCGGTTCGGCGTTCGGTCTCTGCGGCGGGTGGTGTCCGACGATCGCCGAAAGGATGACATTTGTCGGCTCGGACGCCTCGTTAATGCGGTAGTAGATGTGTTTCCCATCGCGGCGCGTCGTTACCACATCGTGTTCGCGTAAGAACGCGAGATGCCGAGAGACCTTGGGCTGACTTTCGCCCAGCTGCTCAGCCAGGTAGCCGACGGACCGTTCGTAGGCTGCCAACAAACGAAGTAGCCTAAGCCGTGTAGGATCCGAAAGGCTAAGGAAAAGGGAACAAAGTGCATCATCGTTGCTGCTTGTCATTGGCGTTGAGCCTCCATTTCACACACATATTACGTTAGGCATATGTGTGAATGCAACTAGAATATTCATTGCTATGAAAGATATCTCAATATTCACAAAAGCAGTTTATGCGGGATTGGATCGAAAAGAAAATCACGGAGCACTCTCCGTTCCTGTATATAACGCGTCTGTCTTCGCATTTTCGAACGCGAACGAAGCCGCTGAGATACACAACGAGATCAAGCCCGGATTCTATTACGGAAGGATCGGGAACCCGACTACGGCCGCACTCGAGAAGGCTATCGCGGAGCTTGAGAATGCCGGTGAAGGGCTGGCCTTTGCCTCAGGGATGGCAGCGATCTCGGCCGCGATCCTGACCAATGTGAAGACGGGCGAGAGCCTTGTTGCACCGAGGTCAGGATATTCGACAACTCAGCATCTGCTGAGCTTTCTGCAGTCCGAGTTCGGTGTCGAGACCATCTTTGTTGATGCCGCTGACGCGTCTGCGTACGAGAATGCGGCCAAGAGCAACACCAAGCTCTTTCTGCTCGAGACACCATCAAACCCGATACTTCAGATAACGGACCTGGCCGCCGTGGCCGAGGCGGCAAGGCGCCGCGGAATCGTTACGCTCGCCGACAATACATTTGCTACGCCTTTTAACCAGCGGCCGCTCGATCTTGGGATTGATATCGTTGCTCACAGTGCAACAAAGTATATTGGCGGGCACAGTGACCTGACGGCCGGGCTTTTGGCTGGAAGGTCGGATCTGATGGAAGCGGCTCGGCAGAAAGGTGCTCGACTCTTTGGCGGAAACATAGCCCCCCAAGTTGCCTGGCTTGCCCTACGCGGGATAAGAACGTTCGCCCTAAGGATGGAGAGGCATAATTCTAACGCATATGCTATAGCGGATATGTTGGAGAGCGACGAACGCGTAAGAAAGGTCCATTATCCCGGCCTCGCCTCCCATCGAAACCATGAGATCGCGAAACGGCAGATGTCGCCGGGATTTGGCGGAATGATCTCGTTCGACCTTGGCACGATGGAACGCGGCCGCTCGTTCGTCAACTCGGTGAAACTGTGCTCATTGGCAACCTCGCTCGGCGGTGTCGAGTCGATAGTTCAACATTCGGCCTCGATGACCCATGCGACGCTGTCGCCTGAAGAACGAAAGGCGGCCGGCATCGGCGACGGATTGATACGCTTCTCGGTCGGGGTCGAGGGTCTCGAGGATATCAGGTCTGACATCCGGTCCGCTTTGGACGCGATCGACCTGTAAATGGCCCTGAGAGCAACATATGCGGTATAGCGTATGTGAATGTAAGGGCCGAAAAATGGCGGCTTGTTTCGGAGCCGCCTACTGCCTGGTCGGAGAGAAGTCTAAAACTTAAAGGCTACGCTTCCTGCGTATCATCACCGTCCTTTGACCGGCTCATCTGCGGTGCTGCCGCTACCGACGGAATGGGGATTCCGACGCCATCGGCGCTTACGAGCGGTGTGAGGTCAATGTCCCGCTCTTCTTCCGGTTCGGCGATGATCATCTTGCCCGACTGCTTCGTAAAGATCAGTCCGGCCTTCTCGGCATCAAAGTCGACCAACACCAGGTCGCCCGTTTCCACCTGTTCGGTCGCAACAAGATTCGAAAGCGGATATACGAGATAGCGTTCGATCGCACGCTTGAGGTGGCGTGCGCCGTACTTAAGGTCGATGCCTTCGTTGAGCAAGAACTCTTTCGCCTTCTCCGAGCACTCGAAGATGAACTTCGTGCCGGCCGATTCTGTGATGCGGTCTTGGACGGCGGCGAGCTCGATGTCGAGGATCTGACGCAGATGATGTTCTTTCAAGCTTCGGAAGACTACGACCTTATCTATGCGGTTCATGAACTCGGGCGAAAATTTTCGTTTCGCGGCCTCGAGCGCCGTCCGGTAGATCTTTGTGTCGATCTCGTTGTCTTCTTTCGCCTTGTCCTGTTTCGTCGGAGCAAAGCCGATGCCTCCGGAGATCATCTCGGACATTTCACGCGCACCGAGATTCGACGTCATTATGACAACGGTCTTTGAAAAATCTACGCGGCGATTATCGCCCAGCGTTAAGGTTGCCTTGTCCAGTATGCCGAGCAAAAGCTGCCAGAGCGAATCGGACGCCTTCTCGATCTCGTCAAAGAGGACGAAGGTGAGCTTATTCTCTTCCGTATGAGCCTTATCGATATTCTCCTGCGTGAGCATCGGCGAAGTTTCGCGATGGCCGAGATATCCCGGAGGCGAACCGATGAGCTTTGCGATCTCGTGAGAGTGTTGGAACTCAGCACAATCGATCTTTACGACGGCGTGCGGATCGTTGAAGAGCACTTCCGCCGCAGCCTCGACGACGCGCGTTTTACCGGAACCTGTCGGCCCCAAGAAAAGCATAGTGCCGATCGGCCTCGACGGGTTATTCATTCCGGCGAGATAGATCTGGAAAAGCCCGCTCATACGCCTTACAGCCCTTTCCTGGCCCACGATAAGACGTGAGAGGCGATCCTCGAAGTCCGCAGCTTTCGGACTCTTGCGATCGGGGTCAAGTAAGACGCCCTTTTCCTCCGTGTTCTTCTTTTTGGCTGCTTCCTTGTTCATTTTGCTTTAGCTCCACAATGCCTGACCGGCTATAGAGGTCCGAAGTCCCTCACATTCCGCGAAAGTCATCTCACTGCATCCGACGCGTGAGACGTTTCCGTCGTCTCTAAAGATGATTTCAATTTGTAATTAGTTTGCTGAATCTCGCAGAGCGGGCACCCCACGCGATCAAAAGAGTTTTGTGAAGCAGGCATGAAGACCCGCTCCATTCCTAGAATTACCATACAACCTAAAATCAGCGCAAGCATCTTGCGTGATTTTTGTGGAAAAGGGAGAGTGATAGTTCTATAGCGGACCGATCCGCATTAGCCATAATACTCGCGCCCAAGATGCGTGATCATCTCTTCGCCGCGAAGATGACGGAGCGTGTTCTTGAGCTTCATCAGCTGGATGAAGAGATCGTGTTCCGGATAAAGCCCCGGCGCGGTCTGTGGTGCCTTGAAATAGAACGAGAGCCATTCCTGTATGCCTTTCATACCGGAACGCTGTGCAAGGTCCATAAAGATCGCGAGATCGAGCGCGAGCGGGGCGGCCAGGATAGAGTCGCGACAAAGGAAATCGATCTTGATCTGCATCTTGTAGCCTAGCCAGCCAAAAATATCGATATTGTCCCAGCCTTCCTTATTGTCGCCGCGCGGCGGGTAGTAATTGATACGGACGACGTGCGAAAAATCCCCGTAAAGGTCGGGATAAACCTCGGTCTGGAGAATGTGCTCGAGGACAGAGAGTTTTGATTCTTCTTTGGTCTTGAAATTTTCCGGATCGTCGAGCACCTCACCGTCACGGTTGCCGAGAATGTTCGTCGAATACCAACCGTCAAGCCCCAGCATTCTTGCCTTCAGGCCGGGCGCGATGATCGTCTTCATCAGGGTCTGGCCGGTCTTGAAATCCTTGCCGCAGATCGGGGCGCCATTTTCTTCGGCAAGCTGTACGATCGCCGGAATATCTACCGTTAGATTTGGTGCTCCGTTCGCGAACGGCACACCGGACTTGATCGCAGCATACGCGTAGATCATCGAAGGCGCTATTTTCGGGTCGCTGTCGTAAAGGCCCTTCTCAAAGGCTTCGATCGAGCGATGGACATCGCTTTCCTCGATATAGATCTCGGTCGATGCCGCCCAAACCATTACAAGCCGCGAGCAATTTTTTTCGGACTTAAAGCGGGCGATGTCCGCGATCAGCTGTTCGGCGAGATCCATCTTGGACTTGCCGGTCTTTACATTGTTGCCGTGGAGACGTTTGACCCACGATTGCTCGAAGACCGCCGGCATTGGCGAGAGGGAAGCCAGCGGTTCGCCGATCTGGTCCAGGAGCGTCTTGTCGAGTACGCCGGCGTTCGTTGCCGAATCGAATGCGTTGTCGGTAAAAATATCCCACGCGCCGAAAACGATATCGTCGAGTGAAGCGAGTGGGACAAAATCTTTAATAAGCGGTGAGTTCGCGTCGGTCCGCTTGCCTAGCCGGATCGTGCCCATTTGCGTAAGGCTTCCGACGGGCTGTGAAATACCGCGCTTTACCGCCTCAACGCCTGCGACAAGCGTTGTGCTGACGGCGCCAAGTCCGACAAGCAAAATACCGAGTTTTCCTTCTGCGGGCGCAATTTCGACGCCGTTTTCTGCCATGAATATCTCCTAACCGTCTAAAAAAATGATATAGCTCGCAAAAACGTAAGGCAAGGCAGGCAAACTAAAACACCCTGCAAAGGAACGCTAGCGTGAGCGATACACGCGGAAATCGACCTCTTCAAAGATGTTGTCGCGGTCCGCGATCTCGTCAAAAAGTTCGTTGTCGATGTTTCCGGATTCGATCATATCGGCGAGCAAATTGAACCGCTGGATGTGTGACTCGAATCGGCGCGTGGAATATTGCACGGTCGTGCCCTGATAGATCTGAAACGCCCAGTCCGAGGATTGGGCAAGCAGAAGTTCGCGTGCCATTTGGTCGAGTATCTGCGTTTGCTGCTCCGAGATAGACGCGTCGTCGCCGAACCGATTCGCTAGTGCGGTCATTCGCTTTTCGGCATCGTGTTGGTACGGGTACATCCACGAATTTCCTTCGTTGAGCCAAACTTTGTAATACCCGGATTCTCCCCAAGACGATGCAATAGGTTCCTGAACTTGGATCGGCAGGTCGGAATCGAGAAAGTCGCCGGGCGTGATGCATCGGATGTCATCCTGATCGAAATAAAGTTTCTTGAAGAAAAAATCGAGAAACTGCGGGCCCTCGTACCACCAATGTCCGTAGAGTTCGGCATCGTATGGTGAGACGACGAGCGGCGGATGGCCTTCGAAAGTTTCGCGAAGTTTCCTCGCCTGGTCGATCCGTTTGCCGATGAAATCCGCGGCGTCGCTTGCCGCCCGCTGTCGGGCGAGCGAAGGGATGTAGGGAAGCTTTCGATCCTGCGGCGTGCCCTTTGGTGAAATGCGGTGGTATTTTAGCCCCAAATGCCGGCGTCCGCCATCGGAATGAAGATGCGGCAAAAGATATTCGAGCGGTGCGTCCCAGCCGATGTCTCGGTAAAATTCGCGATAGAGTTCGTTGCCGGGATAGCCGCTTTCCGCCGACCAGACCTGTTGGCTTGTATCGACGTCGCGTGCAAAGACCGCGACGCCATTCGGGCAAACGACCGGTGCATGAACGCCATATTTCGGGCGTGGATCGCCGTAAAGGATCGCGTGTGTGTCGGAGACAAAGTATTCGATCCCGTGTGCCTTTAGAAGATTCTCAGCACCTTTCTCATACGCACATTCGGCGAGCCAAATGCCCCGCGGCTGGCGTCCAAAGTGCTTGCGGTAATTTTTGACCGCGATCTCGATCTGCGCATTCTTTGCTTCCGGCGTCGAGATCAGCGGCAAGAAGCCGTGGGTTGCGGCGCAGGTAATGATCTCGATGACGCCTTCATCGTTCAGCTCACGAAATGCGTTGAGTAGATTGCGGCCGTAGCGGTCATTCCACAACGCGTGCGACGCGGTGAGATTCTCAACATACATCTGAGCGACATCGTGAAACTCCGCGGCTTCGTCTCGAGTTCGTATTTCTTCCTTTTTCGCGAGCTCGATGAGGTTTTCGAGATGGGCAGTGTATCGCGTCTGGAGCAGTTCGTCTGCCAGCATTTCGCAAAGCGGCGGCGAGATGTTTATGGCAAGACGCGGGCTCGCACCGCTTTCGTGAAGAGATTGGAATATGAAGATCAGCGGAAGATAGACCTCCGTGATCGCCTCGTAGAGCCAATCTTCTTCAAGGAATTCGGGATATTCCGGATGCCGCACAAATGGAAGGTGCGCGTGCAGGATCAGGCTGAAATATCCAAGCGGCATAAAATGCGAGCTTTAGCGAAGAGCGAAAGAACTCACCGGATTGTATCGCGGCGAATACGCCGGCAAACGTCGGGCTCGCAGCCGCTTTGGAAAGTTCACGCGGCTGCCGCCAAGCGACGTGAATTCCGGTTCTTCCTCGGCCCAGTCGGTCTCGTCGACCTCAAAATGCTCAGAGAGAGCGGCCCGAGCAGCATCCGGTTCGAGATCTGTGCCGCTCGCGGATAGAAGGTTGAACAGGGCGCTCCCGACACGGTCTTTAAGCTGTTTGACCGGCGTCCCTGTCGCGAGAGAAAGCAGCGCATAACGAATGTCTTCCGGCGAGATGCCATTGAACGAGAGGTCTGTTTTCCCGATCAAGCCCGCTAACGCACGTTCGCTGCGATCCATTGCCCCGAAGTGGTCATCGCCGACCATCGCGACATCAAAGGCATCACGCTGAAAACCGGAAACGTCCAGCACTTGAGCGAATTTATTCGCCGAGATGCGCCAATCCGCGTCGCGTGCAGGCTGCAGGCTCGGGCCGCGTCGCGGCGTTGCGATCTGATTTGAATAGACAACGCGAAAATACGGACGACTTGGCGAATAGAAACCGATCTCGGCCGTATATTTGCCATCGGGCTCGACCTCGAACCACCAATTGCCTTCGCGTTCGACACGGTGCATCTCTTCAACGTCGCGAGCAAGATCTTTGAGCTTTAGGACAAGCATATAGCCCGCCGAACCGTGTTCACCGAAGGCCTTATGAAGCTGCTGCCAAGGGTCTTCGCGCAGCGACCAATAGAAATAGAGCTTGGTCGGTGACTGCATCAAGAGTCTTGCTCGATTCTGTCGTGGCCGTTTTGGAAGCTCGACGTCCGCGAGAATGTTGAACGCACGCGAACGTTCGACCTCGATCGGTGCTTCGGCAGCTAACGGTGCGACGATAGGTTCGGCGGCGGTGTCAATCGCGGGTTTCTTCTTCTGCGATTTTGATCTCTTAGCGGTCGCAGCCTTTGCCTTAACAGGCTTTTCGGTCTTCTTTGAAGCTGCGGCCTTCACAGGCTTCTTTGCGGCCGCGGCCTTCTTCACCTTTTGTAATGCCGGTGCCTCGGCAGCTTCGACCGTTTCCTGAACGATCTCCGGCGTGCGGTCTTTTGCTTTTATGACCTTGATCTTTCGGACCTGCTCGACGGTTTTTTCCGCCGTTTCAGCGAACGCGCCCTCGGCTTTTGCAGGCTTTGCGGCCTTTGCAACCCTTGGTTTACGCGGTGCAGCAGCCTTTTTGCGGGCTGCGGGTGCATCGACGATCGATTCAAACGGATCGACAGTAGTCAGCGCAGAAACTTCGGCTTTCGGTTTTTCGACTTTCTTCGACATACGAACGACAAAAAAACAGTATGCGGTTCTTTACGCCGAGATTCAAGAAAGGTGCGGGATTTTGGGAAATCAGTCGTCTTTCGGATCTTGGATTCGTATATCGAATTTGCCGTATCTGAATTTTACGACGGCTCGGACGGGCGTTCGCTGCGGGGTGTCGGCAAACCAGATCGACATGCTGCCTTCGCCCTCGATAAGCCGGTTGGTACCGAAGATCCCTGGGTCAACGCGATAGCACCAGATCTTCCCGAGTTCGGTCTTTTGCCTTTCGCGTTTGACGACCGTTACCGGTATCGAATAGATCAGGCCGGAATCGCTCACCTCTACATTGAACTTGTCGCCGACCTTCAGCGGCATCATTCTGATGCGATAGGCCGCCGAAACAAGGTCGTTCATCGGCGAACTGAGGTCAGAGGCGATGCGGCGGGGCGGACGCGTCGGATTATTCGGGTCGTTCTCGATGAACGTTACGCGCTTTTCGGCATAGTTGAAGTCGGCAATGCTGTCGCGGATCCTTTCGCGTTGGACGTCGTGTTTCTTGGTCGCGATCACATTGAATGTTGCGGGATCGACGGTCGTCTCATAATCCTGAAGAAATGTGAAACGAAAAAGGCGCGCCAGGGTGCCTTTCGACTTCGCTTGTGATCGGATCAGGTAGTTGTCGCCCGACCGTTCGAATGAGAAAGTGATGTCCGCGACCGCTATGCCCTGGATGATCTTGCTGACCTTTCCCTCAAACAGCAGCTTTTCGCCTACAAAAGATTCTGCAGTGGGAAGCTCCTGTGCCGCGGCAAATCCGCACGCAACGGCCGCGATCAAGAGGCCGAGCGCCAGTCTCGCAATTGGTCTGTTCATGCAGCAAAAATTCCTTTGGGGCAAAATTCTGACAGTTGCAATAAAGAGTATAGCGGATTTCGTCCGCTTTTTGCTTCAATGTTTATTGACGCTATGTCGGGCCGTTTAGTTGCTTTTGATCAGGCATCGATCCGCTTCCTTACGGCGTCGAACACAGCGTCCACAGGGATATCCATACAGATCCAATTGGAGCAGGTGCGGCGATGGCAATCGATGCGGCAATCGATGTCCGTACGTTCAACACAAAGATCCTCCGGATCGAGGCTTCCATTGCGCCACCATTCGGTCGGCCCGAATATACCCACGACAGGTGCTGACGCCGCGATCGCAAGATGAGTCGGGCCGGTGTCGCCGCCGACATAGACGGTCGCCGCCTTTGCAAGCTCGTAAAAGCCCTTCAAGCTCGGTTGGGCAAAGATGATGCGTTCAGAGCCGGAGTTCGCTCGAACGATGTCGGCAAGGTCATTCTCGTTAGGGCCGGTTACGACGATCGGAGTAAGCCCAAGCTCATTGTCGAGTCGGTCAGCAAGTTTACCGAAGTCTGCCGCCCGCCAAAGTTTTGTGACCCAGCCGCCGGCCGGATTCAAGATCGCGAACTTTCGGCCATTTGTTTTGGCGATCAACTCGTTAGCTTCCGCGCGGTGTTGTTCTTCCGTCGAGATCGGGAACTCGATCGTGACGGATGCGTCAAAGCCGATCGCTGCAGCGGCAAGGGCCAGGTTCTTTCTGATTACGTGGATCTTTGGCTCTATCTTTACCGTGTCGGTGTAGAAGATGCGTCCGGCGGGTTCGCGCATCCCGTTTTTATCGAAGCCCCAACGCCGCTTTGCGGCCGACACCTGAGTTGCTACCGCCGACTTGATAAGTCCCTGCAGGTCGATCGCGATGTCGTATTTAGACCGGCGGATGTCGCGTGCCTGCCGTGACATCTCGATCAGGATATCTTCGATCCTCCGTCCGCCTTTGAAGGCTCGCGTGTTGACCTCGATAAGGTCATCGATCATCGGATTGCCGCGGAGTATCTCCGCAGAACGCTGTTCAGCTACCCAAGAGACGTGAGCGTCCGGCAGATGCCGTTTTATTGCGGCAAGGACGGGCAGGGAATGAATTATATCGCCGATCGCGCTTAGGCGGACGATGAGAATATTCACGATCTATATCGTAGTTCGAAAGTGTGAAAAATGCACCGCCGGACGTCGATCTAGCTTGTGTGGTCGAGCGTGATGCGCCAGCCTTCCTTGAATTTTCTAAAGACAAGTGTGAATTTGCCGTGAGGGGCATCTTTGGCACGCTGCAGATGCCAAGAACCGAGTACGATGGCCGCATCCTTTGAAAGGATCGTCATCTCAAGATCGGAAAAGGTCAACGAGCCCATTTTCTCGCGCGTGTCGTAGCCCTTCTTATAGCGGTCGAGCGTGGCTTGCCAGCCTCGTGTGACCGTATCACCAGAAACAAAAGTGAGCTTTTCGGAGACCCAATAGCCTCTCATATAGCCCTCAATGTCGCCCTTGTTCCAAGCCGCGGCCTGGTCATCCATCACCTTCAGGATCGCCGTCTCGGCGTTCGACTCTTGCGCAAACGAAGCGCCTGCCAAAAGGAGAATTATCGTTGTTCCAAATAGCAGACGCTTCATAATTGTTGTTCCTCGCAGGCTAGTCTTTCTTCGAGTCTTTCGATTCGTTATAGACCTTCATCGCCTCAACGTTCGCCTTTTGCTCGTCTGTAAGGGCGATGCCCATTTTTTCGAGCGTTGCGGCATTCAGCGTTTTTGATTCGCCGAGGCCGTTCGCCTTTTTATATTCACCGAGAGCGTTGCGAAAGGCATCGCTGAACTTGCCGTCGATCTCGCCGGTGAAGAGCTTCTGGTCTTGTAGGATCTTCTGTGCGGCCTTGATCTGATCGGCGTTTGCTCGGAATGGGGCGGGCCGCTTGTGGCCATCATGAGATGAGGTTGCGTCCTCCGCCTTCTTTTCAGTCGCTTTTCCGAGCTGGTGGTCGGTCAGCGGGATGTTCATCTTTTCAAGCGTTGCTTTGTCGAACTTTCCATTCACGTCGAGGCTGTTCGCCTTCTGATAGCTGCGGATCGCCTCGCGTGTCTCATTCGTGTACTTGCCCGTAGCTTCGCCGACCAGCAGTTTTGCGTCGATCAGAACCTGCTGGCCGCTCTTTACCTGTGCGGCCGTAGGCCTAAAGACGGGGCCGCGCGGCTTCGACTTACTTGTTTTGGCCGTGGAAGCAGCAGCCGTGGAAGATCCCGTTTCCTGAGCCGAAATGCCGATGGCGAACAGCAACAAGACGGATAGTAGCAAACCAATTTTTTTCATAATTTGTTTTTCAGCCTATTTTGAGATCGTGTGATGCGAGAAAAGTATCTATCGCGTTCGGCGATAAGTCAAGATTTCCGAGCACTGCGGCTCGCCGCGGCCGGCCAGAGCCCTGAGTAAACGAATTCCGCGCTTCCGGTGATGACGACCTCATCGTCAGCAGTGCGCCAGTCGACCTTTGTAATGCCGCCAGGCGAATGGACATCGACCTTCCGTTCGGTCTTGAGCTGAAGAGCGGACAAGACAGCGGCTCCGACGGAACAAGTGCCCGATGCTGACGTTTCTCCGGCACCGCGTTCCCAAATACGGATCTCGACATTATGACGATCGACAACACGGACAAATACCATGTTAACCCTACTCGGGAAACGCTCGTGGCTTTCGATCCGCGGCCCGATCGCACGCCAATCGAGTTCGAAATCCGGCACGAACATACAGGCGACCGGATTGCCGACGTTGACCGCAGATATCGTTAGCGTAGAATCGCCGACCAAGATAGGTTCGTTGACCACGGCATCAACTTCTCTTGCCGTGATCATCGGGATCTCGCTGCTGGAAAACTTCGGTCTGCCGATCTCGGACGCAAAATCAAATTTGACATCGTTGTCGTTCTTCAAGAGAACAAAGCTCTTGATGCCGGACCTAGTTCTAAGACGCAGATTCTCGCCCGTGGATCGGCCGGCCTTGACCAAATGTGCGGCGGCGCAACGAGTGCCGTTGCCGGAAAACGTTGCGATCGAACCGTCGGGATTTATGATCTCGCAGTCATAGTCGGCGATGTCGCCGTCAAGCTTCGACAAAAGGGCGACACCGTCAGCACCGGCTCCGGTGTGACGATCGCATATCGCCCTTACGAATTGCGATGTATCTTTCCCGATCGCGGGAGTACGTTCAAGGACGATGTAATCGTTCTCAAAACCGTGAAATTTGGTAAAAGGGATATCCGTCATCCTTTTGTTGGGAAAAATACCCGCCTGATCATTTTGCTTAATATTTGTGGCCTGAACCGCGGCTAATCGACCCAATCCGCAATGAACACATTCGTGTCGCCGGGGTGAGCCGCATTGCGATTCGAACCAAAGACGAGTTTCTTGCCGTCGGGTGAGAACATCGGGAATCCGTCGAACGAATCGTTGAACGTAACGCGTTCGAGGCCGGTTCCGTCGATGTTGATCACAGCTAGGTCAAAATTCCGCTTCTTCGGGTCGGTAGCGAAGTAATTCGTGCAAAAGATGATCCGCTTGCCGTCCGGCGTGAAATACGGAGCAAAACTTGCAACTCCAAGGTTTGTGACCTGGCGTTTGTTCGAGCCGTCCGCATTCATTACCCAGACCTCAAAGACCATTGGCACGATGAGGTGTTCTTTCAGATACTGCTTGTCACGCTCGATGAGTTTCGGGTCGGTCGGGTGCGAACCGCGATAGACGATCATTTTGCTGTCCGGCGAAAAGAACGCACCGCCGTCGTAGCCTGGTTCGTGCGTAAGGCGTTTTACGTTCTTGCCGTTCGTGTCCATCGAGTACAGCTCGAGGTCGCCATCACGTTCAGACGTGAATACGATCTTCTTGCCGTTGGGGCTTATCGTTGCTTCGGCGTCATAGCCGGGCGTATCGGTCAGCTTCTTCAGACCGCTGCCGTCCGCGTTCGCGGTATAGATGTCGTAATCAGGATAGACGGCCCAAACGTAGCCTTTCGAGAAATCGGGGTTTGGCGGACAATCCTTCGAGCCCCCGCGGGTCGAGGCATAGAGGATCTTCTTTCCGCCCTTGAAGAAATACGAACACGTCGTCCGGCCTTCTCCATCGGAGACCTGTTTTACGTTCGAACCATCGACATTCATCGTATAGATCTGATCGCATTTGTGCTCGTCGCGTTTTGACTGAAAGATCAAACGCTTGCCGTCAGACGAGAAGTAAGCTTCCGCATTTTCACCTCCGAACGTCAGCTGCTTGATGTTGGCGAGGTGCTTTTCGCCCTCGACCTTTAGGGAGGTGTTTTGAGCTGCGAAATTGACGCTAAGAACAAGTATAGAAACGAATAACAAGACTGAATACTTCATATACCCTTGAATATAGCATTCCGACCATTGCGGACGTGAAACCGAAATCAGTATTTTGGCGAATTCTGGTTATAAGCAGAAGCCTCGTTTCGGTTTCTAGCGGCAGCTTATGACACTTAAAACAAAGAAAGACGTCCTTGATTGGTACGAAGCTCAGCCCTCAAGCCTTACTCCGGGCTTTTTGTCGGGCATCCGGTGGGCCGAAGTGCGGCGGCATCGCTTCCCAAAGGAACTTGTTCCGGTGCTTTTCTATATGCGGGACGTCGAGAGCCTGACGGATATGTATTATCGCGAACTTCGGCGAACGCCGACCGGCCGCGACCCGCATATTTCCAAGTTTATGGAACGTTGGGGCGAAGAAGAACTCGTACACGGTCAACTGTTGAATCGTTTCCTGAACGAGTTGGGCTACGAAACTGACGGTGCGTGGCAAGACAGCGTTCGGGCCTCAGTGGGCCGGTTTTACAAGGCCCATACTTACGCAATCACAACTCTAACGAATCTTATCGGCAAGCAATTCGCCGGGACACATATGATGTTCGGAGCGATCAACGAATTGACGACGGGTCAAGGGTATCGGCGATTGATGGCAAAGGCGGATCATCCGGTGCTTACGCCAATTCTTCGGGCGATCCTTCGCGAAGAGTCGCTGCACACCCACTTCTACTCGAGATGTGCCCGCATCGAGCTTCGGGATCGCCCGATCTCCCGCAAGCTCGCTCGGTTCGTGATCGACCATTTTTGGGAACCGGTCGGCGGCAGTGCCCTTGGACAGGACCGCTCAAACTACACGATCGCGCAGCTCTTTGGCGATGATGAGGGACGGCGAGTGATCGATTCCACCGTTACGCAGCGGTTGAGGAACTTTCCAGGGTTCTCAGGCATTACGGCAATAAATACGGCCGCGGAGAACTGCATACGAGCGGGACAACTTGTTCCTTCCTCGGCGATCTATTCCGCCTTGTAGATCTCGATGCCACCGCTAGACTCGACCGAAACGCGGCCGTTTCCGTGAGCATAATCGAGATGCGCTATCGCTTCGGATATTGCCAGAAACCGATGAACGCCGTGGTCGAAAGAGTCTGGAAACAGCCTCTTTGCCACCTCAAAGGCCGTTGAACCACCGCCGACGAGCGATATCACCTTCTTTTGGCGTTCGTCGATCGAGCGGACATAGCGATGAAAGATCTCGTCGAAGTCGGTTATCGATCCGCCGTGTCCGCCATAGGCAAGCGTCGGCGAAAGTGAACGGATCCGTGCGAGCGAGACGAGATATTCAGCAAGGGCGGGGAATCGCTTCGTCCGATCGTGCGGATCGGGGGCGAGCATCGGATTGGGGGTTATTCGCTTCAGGACACAGTCACCGCAGATGATCGTCCGATCCGCAGCACGAAGAAACGAACACGAACCGGGCGTGTGTCCGGGTGTGTGGAGTACGGTCAGCGACCCGCCGTCGAACTCGAGTTCCATCTCGTCCTGCAGATGTTCGTATTCGCTTTCGCTAAGCGAATCCGTCAAAAGGCTGATCTCGGAATAAAGCCCCTGCATCTCGTCGAAAATGCGGGCCGGGACACCGCTGCGCAGCAGGAGATCGCGATGCTCGTCCTGCGCGAGGCGGCCGAAAAGATGGCCGGTCTCCCATTCGTGAACGAATACCTCTGCGTTCAAGGCCTGGTCGCGGACCTTTTTTGCGAGGCCGCAATGATCTTCGTGCGAATGTGTAAGGACGATCCGTCGAATGTCTTTGAAGGATAATCCTTCGCGTCCGAGGCCTTCAGACAGAGCCTTTTCGGCTTCCGCGGTCTTAGGACCAACATCAATGAGCGTTATCGGATCCTCGCGGATCAGATAAACATTGACATCTCCGACATAGAACGGCGTCGGGATAGAGATCGGAATGATTTGCATAAGATGAGCAGGCGTTACGACCTCAATTCCGAACATATTGTACGGCGAGTTGCTGCATCTGCTAAGCCTCGTGAATTCTTTTCGCGAAATTCTCTAAAAACCGAAGATTTTTACTTGCTTAAATCACTCATTTAGAGTAAAACTTCGGAAGTTAATCTTTCTTTTCAAAACTGTGGCAGCAAACAGGTTCCGTGCAAGATGAAGGTCATCTTTGGAACTAACGCTTATCCGGCCATCTCTACGTATGGTGCAGCCTAAAATGGCTTGCTAAAACCGGCATCCCAAACAGGTTTGAAGCCCAAAAATTTCTGAGGTACATAAGGAGAATCGCTCAAATGACCCCATATCCGTCCAGAGTTTTTCAGACGGCGGCACGTATTCTTGTCGCTGCGTTTGCGGTCTGCCTGCTTGCGGCCGCTGTATTTTCACAGGCGCAATCGACTGCCGCCGACCTTTCGGGCACGGTCGTCGATCCGAACGGAGCAGTCGTCGCCGGAGCGACCGTCTCGGCCAAGCAGACCGCTACCGGTGCGACGAGAACAACGGTCAGCAAATCTGACGGCACGTACCAGTTGATCGGCCTGCCGGCCGGGCAATATGAGATCACCGCCGAGGCGCCAAGTTTCAAGAAGGTCGTTATTTCGCCGGTCAGGCTTACTGTCGGCCAGAGCGCGGATCTTACGGTCAAGCTCGAGATCGGAACGCCTGATGCTGTGGTTACTGTTTCCGGCAGCGACGCCGAACTTGTCGAAACGACCAGAACAACGGTATCGAATACCATCGAACAGGTTCGTATCGAAAATCTCCCGATCAACGAGCGCAGCGCAACAGGTTTTGCTTTGACGATCTCGACGGTGGGCCGCGATAATGGCCGCCCGATCGGGCCGGCGCCAACTTCGGGGTTGAATATTGGCGGCCAACGCGGGCGCTCGACCCTCGTGCAGGTTGATGGTGCAGACTTTACGGATAATTCCATTAACGCGGCCCGGACGACCGTCTCGATGGAGGCCGTTCAGGAATATCAGGTAACGACGAATTCCTATATGCCTGAGTTCGGACGTGCGACGGGCGGTATCGTGAACGTCGTTACAAAGCGCGGCGGCAATAACTTCCACGGGAATGTCTTCGGCTTCATTCGTGACAAGAGCATACAGGCACGCAATGCTTTCGCACCGGTCATTGACGGCGATCCGAATAAGAAGCCTGCCTATACGCGTACGCAATATGGCGGCACATTCGGCGGCCCGATCGCACGCGATCGCTCATTCTTTTTCTTTTCCGTCGAGCGTCGCTCCCGCCACGAATCCGGATTCTTTACCGGTGACATAGTTGGCGGTGCAACGTCGAGCGTGATCATCGGTGCTCCATATCTTCCCATGTCGCAGACATTCAACGGGCTGACGGCGGCACAGGCGGCTTTCATTCAGTCAACGCTCACAACGAATCCTTCACAAGCGATCGCTTACGCACAGCTCGCCTCGACGGGCACGCAGACCGCGCTTTACGGCGGAAGCACCCTGATCAACTTCCTTCCCGGACTCGGCGTACCGCAAGGTTCGGTGATCGGTCCAAGATTCATCCTTTCGGGTACGCCTATTCCCCTTACGCGCAATACGGCCGGACAATTCGTGGCCTTCCGTCCGCTGAGCCAGCTTCAGCGTGTATTTCCTGTCTCAGAAGGCTCGATCTTCACATCGCTTCGGTTTGACCAGGTTTTGAACGACAACAACAACCTGAGCGTACGTCTTGGATACAATCCCGGGACACTGACCGGTATTCAGGATGAGTCGCAGAACCAGACGATGGGACAGAACGATTATTCGCGCACGGGAATTCAGAAGATCAAAGACTTTTCATTCGGCGCGTCGCTTACGAGCGTTTGGCCGAGGAATATGCTCAATGAGCTTTACGTCAACTTCGGCCGCCGCGATGCAAAGTTCGATTCGGCCGTACCTAGCGTCGCTCACCAGATAGCCGGTACGGGTTTTGTCGGATCGAATCCTTTCTCGCCTGTCGATCGTCGTGAGAATCGTATCCAGGTTCGCGACAATGTTACGTGGGCTCCGAAAGATCATACAGTGAAATTTGGTGTCGATCTTGGCACGATCTATGGCAACGCGAAATTCGAGTTGAATTTCCCGGGGCTTTTCAATTTCGGCCAGCAGTCTTGCTCCACCTTGATCACCGGGTGTACGGGACCGGCCTTCACTCCGATCCAAACGTACGGCCTCGGTTTTCCGTCGGTGTTCCTTCAGGGCTTTGGCGATCCGAACAGTTCGCTGAGCAACAAACCGATGGCTTTCTTTGGCCAGGATACGTGGCGTATCAGACGAAATCTAACGTTCAATTACGGCGTTAGATACGATATTGAGTTCACGAAGGAATATGCGCCTTCGGGCTTTAGAGATCCGCTCACCGGTATCTCGCTGACGCCCGGAGATATTCAGGTAGCTCAGGACGCGTTGAATGTAACGCAAGGGTTCCCGCGGGATAAGAATAACTGGGCTCCGCGCTTCGGATTTGCGTGGGATATTTGGGGAAGCGGTAAGACGGTGGTTCGCGGAGCACTTGGCCTCTTCTACGATCACCCGCTTCTGGCCGTTGCATTCAACTCGAATATTGGTGACGGCTCGCAGCAGCAGCAGGCGACACTTTTGCCGATCGGCGGGCCTTCGCCGACGGGATTGTTCAATGCTTTTCAGGTGTTTCAGGGAACGGTCTGCGGCGTGCAGGGATCTGTTCCGGGGATCTGCGGCCCTGCGATAACTCCGGGCGTTGCCTCCTCGGCACAGTATCTCTACGGTTATCAGAGATTCAATCCGGGAACATTTACCGGCTTTGGCCCGATCCTGCCGTTTACGCTCAATGTTTCGAAGGATTTCCAATATCCGGAAGCCGTTCAGGCCAACCTTTCGGTCGAGCATATGATCGGCAAGAATATGAGCCTTTCGGCAAGCTACATCATGGTGAATGCCCACCATCTTGGCCATCCGCAGGATGTCAATACTGTGAGCACGGCCAATATGCGGGAGAATTTCCGCCGTTTTGCAGTTAACAACCCGGCATTCCCGGGCTGCACGACCGCAACACCGAACGCACCATCGTGTTTTCCGACGAGCCTTTCAATGGCTGCTTTCTTCCCGATGCCGACCGCGAGCAACGCTCTCTTCACTGTCGTTATACCGGGCCTGATCGCGGTCAACAACACGACAGGCGAGCGCTTCGTAAGCCCGATCGCCGCGGATTATTTCCGACGCCTCGGTCCGAACTACTTCTTCGTTGCGTCGGTAACCGGCGGACTCGTCAACAAGGCGATCTTCGATGCGCAGTTGGCCGGAACCGTGAGAGCACCGGGCCCGATCAATCCGTACGCGGACGTTAACGCACAGCTTTCCGACGGCAATTCGTCGTACAACGCATTGAACATCGAGATGAAGAAACGCTTTTCGACCGGAATGCAGTTCTACGCGAGCTATACCTGGTCGCACTCGATCGACGATTCGTCGGATCTTCAGACCTTGCTGAAACCGCAGGACAACACGAACTTCCGTGCTGAGCGTTCGGATTCTCTATTTGATCAGCGGCATCGATTCGTTTTCAGCGGTGTTTTCTCGACGCCTGATAACTGGCGTTCGCAGGGCGGCTTTAAGAGATTCATGCATGGATTCACTTTTTCGCCGATCTTCGAATTCAGTTCGGGACGTCCGTTCAATATCATCGCTCCGGGCGATTCGAACGGTGATTTCCAGAGCACGAACGAAAGGCCTACGGTTCGTCCAGACGGCAGTCTTTGTGCAACGGCCATCGATGCGAACTGTTTGCAGGGCGTATTCCCGGCCAACGGTAACCTCGGCCGCAATATGGGCGTTACGCACAACTACATGTCGTTCGATGCTCGCATTACGCGTCGCATTCGCTTTAACGAACGCTTTAACATAGAACTGATCGCGGAGGGCTTTAACCTCTTCAACCGGTTCAACGAAGCGGCGGCCAATCCTTTCTATACGGCGGTCAACGCGTTTGGTCAGAAGAAGGGCGGCAAGTATTACAGCTCGCCGACCGCGGCGTATGATCCGCGACAATTCCAGTTTGGCATCAAGCTGAACTTCTAGCCTTTCTTAGGGCGTTGACGCCTTATAAAAGCATCGTACGGGTTCGGAAGGCGACTTGCTCTCCGAGCCCGTACTTCTTTTGGTTATGCGATACTTTGGATCTATGGACCTGACCTCTCAAAAGATCAAGGCTCTCGCTCTCCAATGCGGCATCGACCGTGTCGGCATCGTGCGGGCCGAAAAGCTTTCTGCCGAAGAAGGGCGATTTCGCAAATGGCTTGCCGACGGATTTCAGGCGTCGATGGCGTGGATGGAGCGCGAACCGGAGAAACGCGCCGATCCGCAGATCCTCTTTCCGGGCGCGCGTTCGGTCATCGTCGCGGCCTTGAATTACTACACTCCGCACACGCACGAGCACGACCCCTCAAAGGGAAAGATCTCTCGGTATGCGTGGGGCGATGACTATCACGACGTTTTTCGCGAAAAACTAAAGGATCTCGTCGAGAAAATGCGGGAGATATCACCCGACATCCAAACGAAGATCTGCGTCGATACGACGCCGTTCATGGACAAGGCGTGGGCCGTCCGGGCGGGGATCGGTTGGCTTGGGAAAAGCTCGAATGTCATCACGATGGATCTCGGCTCATGGGTCTTCCTTGGAGCGGTCCTCGTCGATGCCGCTCTCGAATATGACGACGATGTCGTCGCGGATTATTGCGGTTCGTGCACCGCCTGCATCGACGCGTGTCCGACCGGTGCGATAACCGAACCTTATGTCGTGGATGCCTCAAAATGCATATCGTACGCGACCATCGAGCTTCGGGACGAAGAGATGCCGCAGCCGATCGCCGAGCATCTCGAAGGCTGGATCTACGGCTGCGACATCTGCCAGGATGTCTGTCCTTGGAACCGTTTCGAGAAGCCGACGACGGAAGCGCGTTTCGAGCCGCGGGAACTCGAAACGTCGCTCGACCTCGATGCGATCGCGAACATCGAACACGAAGACTACGTCGCGCGCTTCCGTAAGAGTGCGATAAAACGCGCGAAGCTATCGGGCCTTAAACGCAACGCGCGTGCTGTCGCGACTAACACTACTCCGCGGCAAACGCTATGATTGAGTTATGGCTTTGAGCGATAAATACGGGCGAACGATCCGCGATCTGAGACTGTCGCTGACCGATCGCTGTAATTTTCGCTGCTTCTATTGTCTGCCAAGCGGAAAGCCCGCACTCGCACGCAAAGACACGATCCTTTCGTTCGAAGAGATATTTCATATTTCGCGCATCTTCGTGTCACTCGGTATCGAAAAGATACGTCTAACCGGCGGCGAACCGCTGATCCGCCGCGACGTTCCGCTGCTTGTTGAAAAGCTCTCACTGCTGAAGCCGCAGCTCAAGGACCTTGCGTTGACGACCAACGGATTTGATTTTCCGCGATATGCCGAGGCGTTAAAGCATGCGGGCCTTGATCGCGTAACATTGAGCCTTGACAGCCTACAACGCGAGCGATTCAAGGAGATCACAGGTGTTGATGCGCTTGACCGTGCGCTTGCCGCAATTGATGCGGCCAAAGACCTGGGTTTTGATCCCGTAAAGGTAAATGCGGTCATTGTTCGTGGCAGAAATGATGACGAGTTGGTAGGGTTTGCCCGGTTTGCACGCAAGAAGAACATCACGATGCGATTTATCGAGTTTATGCCGCTCGATTCCGACCAGAATTGGACCCGAGAGGCTATGGTGTCCGGAGCAGAAATGCGGGACAGGATCAACGAGGTATTTCCGCTGACGTTAAAAGAAACGAAACGCGGTGCCGGCACGTCGTGGAAATACACATTTGCCGACGGCTCCCCCGGTGAGATCGGCATAATCGCACCCGTAACGGATATGTTCTGCGGGCAATGCTCGCGTGTGCGCCTGACCGCCGACGGCCAGATCCGCACCTGCCTTTTCTCAGAACGCGAACACGACCTTCGCTCGCTCTTACGCTCCGACGCCACGGATGAGCAAATTGCGGCGTTCATCGAAAGCTGCGTTTACCAAAAAGAAGCCAGCCACCACATCAACGACAAGGATTTCGTCCAACCGTCTCGGACAATGAGCTTTATTGGGGGGTAGGAATCAATTTACGAGCCATTTGCCCAATTTTTTCTCTACTTGTTCGTGAGTTAGTCCGCCGTCGCGTTCGATAGATTCGAGTCCTTTATGCACCTTGTCGATCACATACAGGTGATATTGAACATCCTCGATCGTAGCGTTAGCCGGAAGGCGTTCGAGCAAGGACGCGATCTCCTCTTTTACCGGTGTTAAAGTCTTATCCATCTTGAGAGTAAATCTAGCAGTCTTTGGTGCGTAGGGAAAGAAATCTATAGGTCAGGCGGCGCATCTAACTCTGCTTTCTTCCTGCCATATCGAGGCCGACGGCGATGACGAGGATCGATCCCTTGATGATGTCCTGCATAAAATCTCGAACGCCGACGAGCGACATCCCATTGTCGAGGCTCGCCATTATCAACGCCCCGAGACATGCTCCGAAAACGGTCCCTCGGCCGCCGACGAGCGACGCACCGCCAATTACGCACGCGGCGATCGCGTCGAGTTCCTTGAGTGTGCCGGCGTCGGGAAGTGCGCTGCCGACGCGTGCTGTAAAGATCAAAGCCGCAATCCCCGTCAGGGCACCTAGTACGCCAAAAACTTTGAGCACGTTCCAACGGTTGTTTATACCCGAAAGCCGGGCGGCATCCGCATTCCCGCCGATCGCATAGAGGTATCGCCCAAAGACCGTCGAATTCGTGATGAACGCTCCCAAAAATGCGACACAGAGAAAGATCACGACAGGAACAGGCACGCCTTGCCACGCGTTCATTATCGCTATGAACGCGACGATCGCTGCGGCCGGAAACGCCGCCTTAAGGAGTTCACGCGAAAGGCCGCTGCCGTTCTCGCCTGTTTCCGAGGTCGCGCGTCGATAAGCGCCATAGACGACGATCGCGACAGCGGCCGCCGCGACGATCCAACCGTATTCGACCGGAAGGTTGGCGTTGCCTATGCCCTTGAAAATTTCGTCCGAGACCGGGATCGTGTTCCCGCCGAGCAGCCATTTCGCGGCGCCGCGCCATGCGAGGAGACCGCCGAGCGTGACGATGAAGGACGGAATATTCACGTACGCGGTCAACGCACCCTGAAAGAGCCCGATAGCGGTTCCCATAGCGACGGCGGCGATGATGGCGACCGTCATCGAGAAGCCCATTTCCGTCATCACATAGGCTGAAACTCCGCCGGCAAAGCCGATGATCGAGCCGACCGAAAGATCTATCTGGCCGGAGACGATAACCATCAACATTCCGACCGCGATCACACCAGTGACAGCGGTTTGCGTCATCAGGTTCGAGAGATTTCGCGGGGTCAAAAACGTGTGCCCGGGCGTAATGATGTGAAACAGGATCCAGATCGCCGCGAGCACGCCGATCATCGCATAGGCACGCAGTGCCGCACGGTTGGTGAGTATGCTTTTTGAGTCGCTCATTTTGTAAACGCAGTATCGGTCGCGTGTCCTGTGGCCGCGGCCATAACGCGGGTCGCAGTGGCATCCGCCTTTGAAAATTCACCCGTCAATTTGCCTTCGTGCAGAACGATCACTCGGTCGGCGAGTCCGAGAACCTCAGGTAGTTCGCTCGAGACGAGGACGATCGCAAGGCCGGTCGCGGCAAGCTTGTTTATTTCGTTGTAGATCTCCTGCTTTGCGCCGACATCGATGCCGCGCGTAGGTTCATCCAGGAAGAGAACTTTGGGCTTGGTCAGCAGCCATTTGCCGAGGACGACCTTTTGCTGATTGCCGCCTGAGAGCGTGCCGGCGACGGTCTCGACCGAAGGAGCCTTTATTCGCAGCGAACGCATCGGTTCGACGGCCGCACGACGTTCTTTCGTTCGGCTTGTGAGAACACGGCCTGAGACCCGCTTGAGCGCGGCCAGAGTCATATTGTCGAGGATCGTCTGTTCGAGGACCAGGCCGTAGCGCTTGCGGTCCTCGGTAACGAATCCGATCCCCGAACGTATCGCGTCACGCGGCGTTCTGATCGTTGTCGGGTCACCGGAAAGTTCAAGCTTCAGCGAATGTTTGCCTTGCCATGAGCCGAAGATCGCGGCAAGAAGTTCACTTCGCCCCGCACCCATGAGGCCCGCGATGCCGAGAACTTCTCCAGCCCGAACGCAGAAGGAAACGCCGTCAACTATCTTCTTGTCCGGTTCATCGGCCGAATAGACCTCAACATTTTCGGCCTTCAGGACCACTTCGCCGAGATCGTGTCTTGTTTCGGGGAAGATGTCAGTGACTTCGCGACCGACCATCTCGGCAATGATGCCGTCTTTCGTCGTTTCTGCGGCCGGGTGCGTTGCGACGGTGCGGCCATCGCGCAAGACGGTGATGCGGTCGCTCATACGAAAAACTTCGTCGAGCCGGTGCGAGATGTAGATCATTCCGACGCCGCGAGTTTTCAGATCGTGCAGGATCGCAAAAAGCGTTTCGACCTCGGTATCTGTGAGTGCTGCGGTCGGTTCGTCAAGGACAAGAATTCTGGCCTTTCGCGAAAGAGCCTTTGCGATCTCGACAAGCTGCTGCTGGCCGATGCCCAAGGAGCCGACCTTTGCCCGCGGGTCGATGGATAGGCCGAGTTCACCAAGCAATCTCGACGCCTGCCTGTAAAGCTCTGTCCAGTCGATCACGCCCATTCGGGAAGGCGCACGCCCAAGGAAAATGTTCTCGCCGACGCTCAGTTCCTTAACGAGCGAGAGTTCCTGGAAGATGATCGCGATACCGGCGTTCTCAGAATCCCGTATGCCGGAAAATGAGAGGTCGCGGCCATCGATCACGATCCGGCCGTCGAATTCGCCTGCCGGATAAACACCGGAGAGAACCTTCATCAGGGTCGATTTTCCGGCTCCGTTCTCGCCGACAAGGGCGTGGAATTCTCCGGCTTCGAGTGTGAATGTCACACCGTCGAGCGCACGAACACCGGGAAATTCCTTTTGAATGTCGTGCATTTCAAGAAGCGGCATAGTTTTTCGGCGGCTAAACAGGGAACGGATAAAGAGTATGGCATCAACGAAATTTGTGCAAAAGCGGCTTAGGCAAAAGCCGTGTAAAATGTTCTATAATCTAGTCTTATATGGCTGACAAACCGACGATCGAATCCGTTCTTACCGAAGAACGCACCTTTCCGCCATCCGCAGAATTTGCCGCAAATGCATACGTCAAGAGCTTCCAGGATTACGAGAAAATGTATGCCGAGGCCGAGGCCGATCTGCCGGCATTCTGGGCAAAGCAGGCTGAATCTCTCGATTGGTTCGCGCCGTGGGAGAAAGTGCTTGATTGGGAACCGCCGCACGCGAAGTGGTTTTCGGGCGGGAAGATAAATGCTTCGTACAACTGTCTCGACCGCCATCTCGAAACGAACGGCGACAAAACGGCTCTTATTTGGGAAGGTGAACCGGGCGAAGAACGCCGGCTTTCATATCGGGAACTCCATGCGGAAGTCTCGAAATTCGCGAACGTCCTGAAACACCTCGGTGTCGAAAAGGGCGATCGTGTCGCGGTGTATATGCCGCTTGTTCCCGAATTGGCCGTCGCGATCCTTGCGTGTTCGCGGATCGGAGCGCCGCACACGGTAATTTTCGGCGGGTTCTCAGCAGATTCGATACGAGACCGCGTAAATGACTGCGGCTGCAAGGCGATCATCACAGCAGATGGCGGCTATCGACGCGGCCGCGAAATTCGGCTAAAGCCGATCGTTGATGAGGCGATCGCGGATTGTCCGACGATCGAGAGCGTGGTCGTTTTCCGACGAACGGGAACCGAGATCGACATGCAGCAAGGCCGCGATCACTGGTGGCACGATCTTGTGAAGGAGGCGAGAGCCGATTGTCCGCCCGAGCACCTCGATGCCGAGCATCCGCTCTACATCCTTTACACGTCGGGAACGACCGGCAAACCAAAGGGCATTTTGCATACAACGGGCGGCTATCTAACGCAAGCCGCGTATTCGACAAAGCTCGTCTTTGATCTCAAAGAGGACGATATTTACTGGTGTACGGCCGACATTGGGTGGGTAACGGGACATTCGTATGTTGTGTATGGACCGCTCGCGAATGCGGCGACGGTCCTGATGTATGAAGGCGCTCCGAATCACCCGGACTTCGACCGTTTTTGGGACATCATCGAGCGGCACAAGGTTACGATCCTCTACACTGCGCCGACCGCGATCCGAGCCTTTATTCGCTGGGGACGCGAATATCCGGACAAGCACGACCTAACTTCGCTCCGGGTGATCGGGACGGTCGGCGAACCGATAAATCCCGAGGCCTGGATGTGGTATCACAAGGTGATCGGCGGTGAAAGATGTCCGATCGTCGATACATGGTGGCAGACCGAAACCGGCACGATAATGATCTCGCCGCTTCCGGGAGCGACACCGACGGTGCCCGGTTCGGCGACGCGTCCTCTGCCGGGGATTGTTGTCGATATAATGGCAAAGGATGGGCGTTCGGCATCGGTCGATGAAGGCGGCTACCTGGTCGTAAAACAGCCTTGGCCTTCGATGCTCAGAACGCTTTGGGGTGACGACAACCGCTACAAACTCGCGTATTGGTCAGAGATCGAAGGCGTCTATTTCGCGGGCGATGGTGCACGTCGCGACAAGCGTGGATATTACTGGGTAATGGGCCGCATAGACGACGTGATAAACGTCAGCGGCCATCGCCTTGGAACGGCGGAGATCGAATCCGCACTCGTCTCTCACGCTTCGGTCGCTGAGGCTGCTGTCGTCGGGCGTCCCGACGAGATAAAAGGGCAGGCTATCGCGGCATTCGTCACCCTTGAAGGCGGAAAGGAAGGCTCTGACGAGCTTAAGGCGGAGCTTCGCGAGCATGTGGCAAAAGAGATCGGGGCATTGGCAAGGCCGGACGATATTCGCTTCACGGATGCGCTTCCGAAGACGCGTTCAGGTAAAATAATGCGAAGGCTTCTGCGCGAACTCGCAACGAGCGGTGTGGTCGCGGGCGATGTAACGACACTCGAAGATCTTGGCGTTCTAGACAAGCTTCGCGAGGAAGAAGAATAACGACTGGCAAATGGCCGAACCTACTCAAAAACCAGCAAGTCCCGTCGAGCTGCTCTCGGCAACGGCGAAGGAGTTCTACCGACGAGGCTGGGCACGCGGCGGGAGCGGCAACTACAGCGCACTGCTTGCACGCAGGCCGATGCGTCTTTGCATTACTGCGGCAGGTGATGAGATCGCGACGCTTGATGACACAAATTTCCTCGAGCTCGATGACGACGCTGAGATAATTCAGGGTTTTGGACGTCCGGCGGACGAAACGCTTCTGCATCTTGCGATCTATCGGCATCGTCCAAAAGCGAGATGCATTCTCTATACGCAGACAGTTCCCGGGCTGCTCCTTGCGGATCGATGTTTTGTTGACGGCGGCCTGATGCTCAAGGATTACGAGGCCCTAAAGGGGATCGAGGGCGCAAATAGTGCGGCCCGCGTCGAAAAGATACCGATTGTCGAGAATTCGGCCGATCAGGTCGCGTTATCCCACGTCATTGCGAATGTCCTGATCGACAATGAATCGTCCAACGCGGTGCTGATCCGCAGGCATGGGCTTTACGTTTGGGGTGAGACGATCGAGCAGGCAAGGCGGCATGCCGAGATCTTCGAGTTTCTTTTTGAGCTGACCGATCGTCAGCAAGGTGCGAAGTAAGATGGCGACACTTGAACGAGCGACTCTCGCAGGCGGATGTTTTTGGTGCACGGAGTCGGTCTTTGACGAGCTTCGCGGCGTCGAAAGCGTTGTATCAGGTTATTCCGGCGGGCATAAAGATTCGCCGACCTACCAGGAAGTCTGCACGGGCACGACAGGGCACGCCGAGGTGATCCAGATAGAATTCGATCCCGCGGAGATCGATTTCCCGGACATCCTGCGCGTATTTTTTACTGTCCACGATCCGACGACCCTTAACCGGCAAGGCGGCGATATCGGCACACAGTATCGTTCATCGGTCTTTTATCATTCGGAAGCCCAAAAACAGGTAGCCGAGGCCGTCATCCGCGAGATCGACGAAGCGGGAGTCTATGAAAGGCCTATCGTTACCGAGGTCGTCCCATTTGAGAAGTTCTGGCCTGCGGAAGACTATCATCAAGAGTATTTCGTCAACAATCCCAACCAACCATACTGCTCGGCCGTTATAGCCCCGAAGGTCGCAAAATTCAGGAAAATGTACGCCGAACGCCTCAAACGCTAGTGGAGAGTCGGAATTTCTTGGTGTTTTTTCCTGTTGACGTTCCTTAAACACCTCTGCTAAATTATTTTTGGTGGTTCGCGTACCGAATGCGCTTGGAACGCGGCCTGCCGCCTCACCAGAAAATTTAGATCCCCGAACATTGAACGGTTAACGCCAAAACTCTCAGTGTTTTACTTGGAGTTTACTGTTTGATCGTTGCTTCTGTATTCCGACGCATCCCTGAGGAAAATTATGGCCAAGACCTACTTTACCGCTAGAACTGTACTCGGTTCGCTCGTCTTTTGTTCAGCTATCGCTGTGGCGGCCCTGCTTTCGACCCATTCCGGTGCACAATCTGCTCGGTCCGACGACGATAAACAGCTCGCCCCGCAAGCCGGAACTTATTCCGGCCGTGTGTTCAAAGATTTTAATCAGAACGGGCTTTATGATACGTCCGGCGGGACCGCCGCGGCACCAAGGTCCGTGGATGTCGGTGTCCAAGGGGTCACAGTTACGCTGTATGATGCGGCGGGAACTGCCCGCGGAACCGCAACCTCGGCAGCGAACGGAACGTACAGCATCGCTTCGGCAGGAACCGGGCCTTATCGTATTGAGTTTACGGGTCTTCCTACAGGCTATACGCCCTCGGCTCGGAGCCGTACGTCGGGTTCGGGAACCGGGGCACTTCCGACATTAACGACAAATGCCGGTGCGACCGTCCAGTTTGTTCCGAACAACGGGAGCACAAACGTAAACCTTGCTTTGAGCGGTCCGACGGATTATTGCCAGGACAACCCGGACATCGTGTCGCAGCTTTATTCGTACGGAGCTAACAATGGGCCGGATGCCCTGATGTCAGTCCCGTATAGCGCCGGCAGTACGAGAACGGGCACAGAAAATGGAGCTTTTCCGGCTGCGTTTACCGATTTCACGGCCCCCGGATACACAAATCTTGCGAGCGCGGCCGAGATCGGCACGACCTTTGGCCTTGCGTATGACAGGGTCAATAAGATGATCTATGTCTCTGCCTTTATGAAGCGGCATGCAAACTATGGCCCGAACGGCACAGGAGCGATCTACAAGGTCGATCCCGCAAGCAGCACGGCATCGCTTTATGTCGATCTCAATACTGTCTTCGGCGCTAACACCGCCGGTGCCAATGCACACGATACGTCTAATTGGTACACGGATAACGGCAACGTTGCCTGGGATGCGGTCGGCAAGACCTCGCTTGGCGGGATGGCAATGTCTGACGATCGAGCCAATCTGTTCGTGATGAACCTTGCAGATCGCAGGCTCTATAAGATTCCAACCTCGGGAACGCTGAACAACACGACAATTACGAGGGTCGATTTTCCGACGCCGACGGATAGCAATAGATGCAGGAACGTTGACTACTACCGGCCTTTCGCCGTTTCTTATCATGAGGGAAAGGTGTATGTTGGTGCGGTTTGCAGCAATGGCAGTAACGCAAATCGCGGTCGTTGGGCTTATGTTTTTGAGGTCGATCCGACCACGCTGACCTATACCCAGAATCCGGTCCTCTCGTTTAGCCTTCGGTATCCGCGTGGCCAAGCTGATCCGGGAAATCCCGGAGCTTGGCGTAGCTGGTCGACGGTCTTTGATGCAGAGAACCCTGGAGGTGCTTGGACGTACCCTCAGCCTATGTTCACGGATATTGATTTCGATAATGGCAATTTGATCATGTCATTTCGCGACCGGATGGGTGACCAGACCGGGTACAACACCGCCAGCAACCCGAACGACACAGGCATTGAATCAAAGGGCATCACCGCAGGCGATATCTTGCGTGCTTGTGGTGATCCAACGAATGGCTGGACGCTTGAGAGCAATGGCCGCTGCGGTGGAATCGGCTCCGCACCCCAGAACACGAATGAAGGGCCTGGAGGTGCTGAGTACTATTATCAGGAGAACTACCACCCCAACAGCACGCCGCACGCTGAAGTTGCCCTTGGCACGGCGGCTCAGATCCCCGGCCACAACGAATTTGTCGCGGGCATCTTCGATCCCATCTATCTCGCCGGTACGAACGTTTACGATTCGCAGGGATATCGATGGTTCCTAAACTCCGGAGCATCTGCCGGTCAACAAAATCGGGGTTACTATGCAAACGGCTTCAACCCAACTTTCGGTAAGGCAAATGGACTTGGCAATGTCCTTCCGCTTTGTGAGGCGGCGCCGATCGAGTTGGGGAATCGGGTTTGGCGTGATTCCAACGATAACGGCGTTCAGGATCCGGGTGAGCCGGGCATTGCAGGAGTGACGGTTCATCTATATGATTCGAACAATGTGCTTGTCGCAACGGCAGTAACGGATGCGAACGGTGAATATTATTTCGTCTCGAGCACTGTCGCCGACCCGGATCAGAACGACAACATCGGCCAGGTGAACGGCGGCATCAAGTTCAATTCGAACTACACGATCAAACTCGACCGACCGCAGGATTCGGCGAACGGCGGCCCGCTTTTCGGCCTCCGCAAGACGGTGCTGGATCAGACCTCGCAGAACGGTTTTGACGAAGGTTCGGACTCGGACGGCGATTATGACAGCTCGGGCAACTACCTCCAGATACCGGTTACGACGGGCAATCCGGGCGACAACAACCACAATTACGATTTCGGTTTCGTCCTCGCTCCCTCAGCAGCACCTGTTTCGGTTACGGGCCGTATCACGACGGCGAACGGCAACGGCATCCGCAATGTCCGCGTGATGCTGACGGAAGAAGACGGCACGATGCATTATGCGATCACCGGATCGTTCGGCTACTTCGCGTTCGAGAATATCGAATCGGGCCAGGGCGTCGTCGTTTCGGTTTCGGCCAAACGATATACGTTCGCCCAGCCGTCGCGATTTATCTCGCTCGAAGATAATATTTCCGATGCGGATTGGGTTTCTGAACAATAAAAGCCACCCGATCGGTTAGGACAAAAGCGGCAGGAGCGATCCCGCCGCTTTTTTTGTTGGGATTGTTGGTGGGTTTTCTCTCTGCCGATCTGGTCTGTCGCCCGCTATGCGGGCTCCAGTTGGCTGTATGGCATCGACGGTCGGGCACGCCCGACCGCACTGCCAAAGGGCAAGCCCAACTTCGACTGCCAAAGGGCACGCCCGACGGCGCACTGCCTGTGCACTTTGTGCACTTTGATACATTCTGTGCATTTCGTGCAAATCGTGCACTTTGATACATTTTGTGCGGTTTGATACGTTTTGTGAAATCTGTGCTTCTAAGACGTGTGCAGGTTGTTTATCATCGCTTATGTTGGGCAGCCGAAAAGGTCCAACGTAGTCCCGACAGCCTTGCTGAATGAATGCTCATTCAGTATAATTGCGAGTGCTGCGACGCCAAGCTTTTCCGATGCCAATGGGCGCCGAGCCATTTCGAACTATGCTGATAAAAAAAGCCGCCGTACTGGGTGCGGGAACAATGGGTGCCGCGATCGCTGCACATCTTTCGAACGCGGGTGTCGAAACCTTGCTGTTAGACATCGCTCCGAAGGAGCTGCTGCCGGACGAAGAAAAGCGAGGACTCGCGCTGGAGGATGCGGCGGTACGGAACCGCATCGTGAACTCGCTTTTTGCGGCTGCGAAAAAGCTCAAGCCTGCGCCTTTTATGTCGCTTGCGAACGCAAACCTCATCACCTTGGGCAACTTCGCGGACGATCTCGCTAAGCTTGGCGAATGTGATCTCGTGATCGAGGCAGTTGTCGAGAACCTTGAGATCAAGCACAAACTTTTTGCCGAGGTGGACAAGTTTCGTAAGCCGACGGCCGTGATCGCTTCGAACACGAGCGGCCTGCCGGTTGACGCGATAGCTGAGCCATTCTCAGATGATTTCAAGGCTCATTTCGTCGGGATACATTTTTTCAACCCGCCGCGATATATGAAGCTCGTCGAGCTGATACCGGGCAAGCATACGAGCGGCGAGATCTCGTGCGGCATCGCGGGTTTCCTCGATCAGCGGCTAGGAAAGGGCGTTGTTCCAGCAAAGGACAGGCCGAATTTCATCGCGAACCGCATCGGTACTTTCGGGATGATGGCAACCGTGCACGAAATGATCGCGATGGGCTTTACGCCGACCGCGGTCGATCAGATGACCGGCAAGGCGATCGGCCATGCGAAGTCTGCGACGTTCCGCACGTCGGATCTTGTCGGCCTCGACGTGCTCGCACACGTCAACAACAATCTCTATCCGGCCATTCCGGAGGACGAGGACCGCGAAGTTTTCAGGCTGCCGGGCGTGATCGAAAAGATGCTTGCGGCAAAAATTCTAGGTGATAAGACGGGCGGCGGTTTCTTCAAAAAATCGAAGGATGCGGAAGGGAATCGCACGATCCTCGAACTCGACCTTTCGACCTTCGAATACAAACCACAGCAGAAGGCGAAGTTCCCCTCGATCGACGGTGCAAAGCAGATCGACGACCTGCCGAAACGCATCAGCACGCTCGTATGGGGCGAGGACCGCGTAGGCGAATTCCTCTGGAAAACGATCTCGCGGATGTCGCGATACTCTGCGAACCGCATCCCTGAGATCGCGGACACGATCGTCGAGATCGACAACGCGATCAAGTGGGGTTTCGGCTGGGAGATCGGTGTTTTCGAGACGTGGGATGCGATCGGGCTTGAGCGTTCCATCGAGCGTATGCGAAAGGAAGGTGCAGCGATACCGGCGAATATCGAGAAGATGCTCGCGGCGGGGGCGACCGCCTTCTACAAACGTGAGAACGGCCAGACGGAATTCTACGACCTCGTGAACGGCGGCTACAAAAAGGTGCCGGCTCGTCCAGGCGTGGTTGTGCTCAAAGACGTAAAGGACCGCACAGGCGTCATCAAGTCGAATGCAGGAGCGTCGCTCATCGACATCGGTGACGGCGTCGCGTGCCTCGAATTCCACTCGAAGATGAACTCGCTCGGCGGCGATACCATCGCCATGATCAACGCTGCGATCGACGAGGTGGAAAAGAATTTTGCGGGCCTTGTGATCGGCAATCAGGGCGGAAATTTCTCGGCCGGTGCGAATATCATGATGCTCCTTCTTGCCGCACAGGAAGAAGAGTGGGACGACATCGAGATGATGATCCGCGGTCTGCAGAAGGCCGTAATGCGGATGCGATATTCGGCAAAGCCCGTCGTTACGGCGCCGTACGGACTGACGCTCGGCGGCGGGTGTGAGATCACGCTGCACGGCAATCGCGTGCGTGCCGCGGCGGAAACTTACATCGGGCTTGTCGAGGTTGGCATCGGCGTGATCCCTGCGGGCGGCGGCACGAAGGAAATGGCGATGCGTGCGGGCGATGCGTGGGCAAAGGCGCCTGATGCCGACCCGATCGCTTTTCTCAAGAAGACGTTCGAGACGATCGGCACGGGCAAGGTCGCAACTTCCGCTCAAGAAGCGCGCGAGCTCGGATTCCTCGCAGCTTGTGATTCGATCTCGATGAACGGCGACCGGCTCATTCAGGACGCGAAGCAAGAGGTCCTGAACCTTGCGTCGAGCGGGTTTGTCGCTCCCGTCGAGCGGAAGGATGTTACGGTTTTTGGCGAATCCGCCGAGTCCGCAATGAAGCTTGCGATCCATATGATGAACCGAGGCGGTTTCATTTCCGAACATGATAAAGTTATCGGCGGCAAGTTAGCGCACATTCTCGCCGGCGGCACGATCAACCATCGTGCCGAAGTTTCGGAACAGTATCTTCTCGATCTCGAACGCGAGGCCTTCCTCTCGCTTTGCGGTATGCGAAAAACTCAGGAGCGGATCGCCGCGATGCTAAAGACAGGCAAACCGCTGCGAAACTGAGAATTGAGAATTGAGAATGGAGAACGCCGGTCAGAAGATCGGTTTACCACAGAGGACACGGAGAGCACAGAGGTTTGTCGAAGGCTAGCACGGTAAGAGGACGGTGGCGTTGAACTGCATCGGAGGAAAAGTTCCCCGCAAAGGGAGACGAGAATTGAGGGCGTTACCTAAGCAGCTCCGTTAGGAGCGAAAGGTTTGTAGAACGACGAATGCAACAAAAGTATCAAGCCCCGTTAGGGGCGAAATGACGAATGTCGCTCCTTCGGAGCTTCGAGTGTTGTTGAGATGCGTGCTACAAACATTTCGCTCCTACGGAGCTATCGGAAAATGGAAGAGTATTCAATTGTTCGGGTCATTAAGATCAATGAACCCGCCCGCCTTTTCGACGGTACAGAAGGCGTGAAGCGATATCCGCGAATTGGGGACATCGGAACGGTTGTTCACAAGGCTGATACCGGGTGTATTGTAGAGTTCGTTGGTCGCGACGGGATGACAGTTTGGCTGGCAGACTTCACGTATGAGGAGATCGAGGAAATGGACGAACGGATCAACATCATCATTTCGGAATTAAAGAATACTGCCGAAGACGTACGCGGTTCCTTCGGTTCATTATCCGTGGAGCAGCTTAATTGGAAGCCGGCGGCGGAAAGCTGGAGCGTCGCGCAGTGCCTGGATCATTTGATACTGACGAACGAACAGTTCTATCCTGAGTTCGAGAAACTTGCGAGCGGCAACCGCAAGAACACATTTTGGCAAAATAATTCGCCGCTCACCGGATTCTTCGGACGGTTTCTGATCAAGGCCGTTACCGAGGATTCCAAGAAGGCAAAGGCTCCGTCGAAGACGATAGTACCGCCGAGCGATCTGCCTTCAGACATCGTGGAGAAATTCGCGGCGAACATCGCCGAAGTGTGCGGTAAGATCTCGGCAGTTGCTTCCGCTGACCGCCAAAAAGTGGTCGTTACGTCGCCGTTCCTCTCGTTGATGACATACAAGCTCGACGACGCATATACGGTTCTTGTCGAGCATACAAAACGCCATATTCGGCAGGCGAAACGAGTATTGGAGACAGCCGGTTTCCCGCACGGCGAGGAGTGAAAAATGAAGGTGAGAATATTCTTGATGGTCGCGCTTGCGGCGACTATTGCGGGCTGTGCAGTAAAGGGTGAGCCCGTCGAGATGTCGAAGGCTTGCGACGCCGGGCAAGACGGTAAGACGCTCGAAGTGAAAGGCGTCCTTGCCGATGACGGCAGCGTTTTTTGCTCGAACATTGGCGGCGGGCGGCTCAATTGCGGGTTCGTACTGCTTGAGTCTCTAGGCAGCGACAAAAAGATGCGTGTCGATATCGAAGAAGGTACAGGGGCAGACACGGTCAGCAAGCTGGAGAGCGGATATAAGAAGGAGGACATCAAGGTTCGCGACGACGCAGGGAGCCAGATCGCCCTCAACAAAGATGTCGTGCGAGCGACGGGAAAGATGTCCATTGTGCCGGCGTTCAAAGAAAATCCGCAAGTTTGCACGATGGAGGTCTATAAGCTCGAACGCTAAATTCCTCTATGAAACGCTGCGGCTGGGCGAGGAACGAACTGAATATTCCGTATCACGACGCCGAGTGGGGCGTGCCGGTGCGTGACGACCGGCTGTTCTTCGAGTTCTTGATCCTCGAAGGTGCGCAGGCGGGTCTGAGTTGGGACACCGTCCTCGCAAAACGCGAGAACTATCGGCGACTCTTTGCGAATTTCGAACCGGCGAAGGTAGCACGTTTTTCGGACGCAAGGATCGAAAAGCTGCTGCTCGATCCGGGCATCATCCGCAACCGTTTGAAGGTGAATTCCGCGGTCGCAAATGCAAAGGCTTTCTTGAAAGTGCAGAGGGAATTCGGTTCGTTCGACAGATACGTTTGGGATTTTGTCGGCGGCAAACCGATCGACGGAGAACGCAAGATCCTCACGGACGTTCCTGCAAAGACTGACATCTCGGATGCACTTTCGAAAGACCTGCGTAAACGCGGATTCAACTTCGTCGGCTCGACGATAATGTACGCATTTATGCAGGCGACGGGCCTCGTCAACGACCACCTGACGACGTGTTTTCGGTATAAAGAGATCAGGCGGAAACCCGACCGGTAAGGAGGGTGTTCTGATCGCGCAGGTCAATGTTTCAACACACTCGCTACCGCTCGTGTTTCCGCCTCCAACGATATGCACTATCCGATCACGCCGGCCGTTAGGTTTTTGCGAGAGAAAGCGGTCGAGTTCGCGCCTCATCTATACGATTACGTCGAAAAAGGCGGGACGCGCGAGTCGGCAAGGCAGTTGGGTGTTGATGAACACGCGGTCATCAAAACGCTGGTCTTTGAAACGAACGAGAAAAAGCCGCTGATCGTCCTGATGCACGGCGACCGCGAGGTTTCGACCAAGACGCTGGCACGCCTGCTCGGCGTAAAGTCGGTCGAGCCCGCAACCGCCGAAAGCGCATCAAAGTGGACAGGTTATCAGTTCGGCGGCACGTCGCCTTTCGGGACTCGGACCGCACTGCCAGTCTATGTTGAGAAGACGATCCTTTCGCTCGAAAAGATCTACATAAACGGCGGCAAACGCGGGTTTTTGATCGAGATCGATCCCGACGGACTGATGAAGACGCTGAACCCCAACTCAATAAATGTGAGTTTCTGAAAATTGCCTGGATCTTAAACCTAGTTCAGGCTCTTGAGGCCATTGGCGGCCTTGATGTTTTTTGGGTCTTCCTTTAACGCGGCCTCGAATGCGATCTTTGCCTCGGCCTTCTTGCCTTGAGCGGCATAGATCACGCCACGCTGAGCATAGATCTCGGCCTTCGACGCATATTCACTTTTCTCTGCTGTCGCAAGATCTGCCATCGCCAGGCCGAATTTCTTCAACCCTGTGTAGGCGACCGCACGCTCGGTGAGCGCAATATCCGAAATAATGAAACTTTTTTCGTCGATGGCCACCGTGCAGTCTGCGACCGCAGCGGAAAAGTTTTTGGCTTCCACGTAAAACCGACATCGCGAAAGTCTATTGCTTGCGTCTTTGGGAGCGACCTCGATCGCCTTGTTTAGATCTGCCAGGGCTTTTGTCCTATCGTTTTGCCGCAGATGATAGCTTGCCCTCAAGGAGTACCCAAATGCCTCGTTAGGGCGCACCTCGATCATATAATTCAGATCCTGAAGCGCCTTTTCCTTTTGGCCTGACTTTTCATATGCATCGGCCCTTGCGGAGTAGTAATTGCTTGTATACCCCAAGCCCTCAAAGTTGATCTGGATCGCAGTAGAAAAATCTGCGATGGCCATCTGGTAATTCTTCATCTCCGCGTATAGTTCGCCGCGGGAAAAGATGGTTGGCGCAGACTTTGGGTCGACGGCAATTGCCTTTGTATATTCAATGAGGGCCTTTGCCCGTTGATTTTGAGCTTTATAAAAACTCGCTCGGGATGAATATGCGTGCGAATTGAATTTGTTTATTCGGATAGCCTCGTTGAGTTTTTCGACGATCTGTCGATCAAGGGCATCGATCACTTCTTTGGGTTCCTTATTCGTCTTTTTCAAGGCCCGTTGAATAAGCAAACTGTTGGCAGTAAGCGAAACTTCGAGAGACCGCTTTTCAACGTTGACGGGCACTTTTTTTACGGGCAGCAAGCTCGCTATCTCGCGGGCGGCATCCGTCATCTCTTTTGCACGGGCGCCGATCCGCGGATCGAGCGAACTTGCGCGCGACAGATCTTCATAGGCGGCCTTATAATTTCCTGCCAGGAAATTTGCGTTCCCGCGATAAAAATAAAGCTCAGATGCATTACCGCGAGCGTCGAGCGCCGCCGAAAATGCCGCGATCGCATTTTGCCATTCCAGCAAACCAAGCGATGCGAGACCCAGACCCATTTGTCCAAGAGCCGGATTCGACTTTACCGCTGCGGCACACGTCAGTTTCGCCGCCTCAAATCTTTTTGTCTTTACCTGCATTTGGCAAAGGGCCACAGGATCTTGACCGTTAGCAAAGATCGAGAATGTAAAGATGATGACCAACGAGAGAATTGGTGTCTTCATAGGAGTCGAAAGTTCTGATCGAAAAAAAGGCAGTTCTGGGTGCAACCGCAATTATTTTGGCAGATTTATTTGGGGTTTTTCAAGCTTAGGTGAAGTGATCATCTGTACGGAACGGTCTCTGGGACTTTTGTCCGGGCGGTTGTTGTTTCTCGCTTGTCGATTTAGGTGCTTTAGTGCGAAAATGAATGAGCGTTCACTCAGTGAATGCGGGTGATAGAAATTTATGAAAGAAGCAGTCATTGTTTCGGCCGTGCGGACGGCTGTGGGGAAGGCGCCGAAGGGGACTTTGAAAAATACCCGCTCGGACGAGATGGCGGCGGTGGCTATTAGGGAAGCTGTTTCGCGGGCCGGTGTTGATGCGTCGCTGATAGATGACGTCATCATGGGCTGTGCGTTTCCCGAGGCGTCTCAGGGGATGAACGTTGCACGGACGGCTTCGATACTTGCGGGTCTGCCGGTTGAGGCTTCGGCGATGACGGTCAACCGGTATTGCTCGTCGGGGCTGCAGACGATCGCTCTTGCGGCGGATCGCATCGCGACCGGCGGTGCCGATGCGATCGTTGCGGGCGGGCTGGAATCGATGACTGCGATCCCGATGGGCGGCAACTCGTTTCGGCCCAATCCGGGCCTTGCGGACACGTATCCGGACTATTATCTGAACATGGGCCTGACCGCGGAGAACCTCGCTAAAAAATACGAGATCACTCGCGAGCAGGCTGACGAATTCTCCCTTCAGTCGCATCAGAAGGCCGCGGCGGCGATCAAGGCCGGGAATTTCAAGGACGAGATCGTGCCGATGACCGTTCGCATTGATGAGTTCGACGAAAAAGGCCGCGTGCGTCGCAAAGAAGTTGTTTTCGAAACGGATGAAGGCGTGCGTTACGACGCTTCCGCCGAGGGCTTTGCGAAACTCAAACCAGTTTTCCATGCAAAAGGCACGGTAACCGCAGGAAATTCTTCGCAAATGTCCGATGGTGCTGCGGCGGCCGTCGTGATGTCCGCGGAGAAGGCAAAGGAATTGGGTTTGACGCCGCTTGCACGATTCTTGTCATTCGCAACCGCCGGTTGCCTGCCCGAAGAAATGGGCATCGGGCCGGTCTATGCGATCCCAAAGGCCCTGAAACTTGCCGGGCTCACACTCGATCAGATCGATGTGATCGAACTAAACGAAGCCTTCGCCGCACAAGGCCTGTCGGTGATGAAAGTCCTCGAAATGGATCCTTCGAAGGTCAACGTAAACGGCGGTGCCGTCGCTCTCGGCCATCCGCTGGGCTGCACCGGAGCCAAACTGACCGCGACGATTCTTCAAGAGCTGAAACGCCGCAACGCCCGCTACGGAATGGTAACGATGTGCGTCGGCGGCGGAATGGGCGCCGCCGGGATCTTCGAGCGGATTGGCTAAGGCGAATGATAGTTTCATTCCGACACAAAGGGCTGCGGCAATTGTTCGAGACTGGAAAGTCAAAGCAAGTCCAGCAGACTTTTCTGCTAAACTAATACGTCAGATGGACGCCTTACATCAGGCGGATGAGGCGGCTCAACTTTCGTTTCCCGGATATGGCTTGCACGAGCTGAAAGGTGAAAGAGCCGGAACTTGGGCGATGAAAGTAAACAAGAACTGGCGGCTTACTTTCCGGTTTCAGGACGGAAACGCAAGTGAAGTTGATCTGGAGGACTATCATTAGGTCCTAGGTGCAGTATGAAGATTGACCAAAACCGAAAACCGACCCATCCGGGAGCAATTCTCCGAGAAGATACGCTTCCTGAGTTAGGTCTGTCGCAGGTAGAATTCGCCAAGATCATTGGAGTCTCGCCCAGAACGGTCGGAGACCTTCTTCGGGAGCGCTCAAGGCTAACAGTCGATCTCGCCCAAAGGATCGCGATCGCGCTTGGTATGGAGCCGGAGATCTGGCTTCGCCTTCAGCAAGCGGTCGATCTTTACGAGCTTCGGATCAAGAATGATCGCGTCTATCGTCGGATTCACCAGATCGCGGCGTAGCCGCAACGCCCGCTACGGCATGGTCACGATGTGCGTCGGCGGCGGAATGGGCGCCGCAGGAATCTTTGAAAGGATATAACCATCGGAATAATTTTATTGTAAATGCTTGTTTTTAATATATGAAACCAGCCTTGATGATCATTGACATGCAGAAGGCCTATTGCTCGGGCGGTTCGGTCGAGCAGATGTCGGCTGCGGCAGAGTATATTAACTATGTGATCCCGCAGTTTCGATCGAAGGGGCTTCCAATTATCTGGGTTTACAATGTTGATGAAGAAGACGGAGCCGTGCCGGGCACGGAAGGTTTCGAATTCATCGACGAGTTGAAACCTGCCGAAGACGATGTGAAGATCCATAAAACGTACGGCAACAGCTTTAATAAGACGGATGTTGACGAGATCCTAAAAGAACACGGAACCGACACACTCGTGCTGACGGGTTTTTGCGCCGAATACTGCGTCCTCTCGACCTATCGCGGTGCGAAAGACCTAGATTATTTCCCCATCCTTCTAAAAAATGGCATTGCCAGCGTGAAAGAAGAAAATAAGCAATTCGTCGAAAACATCAGCGAGACCATCACTGCGGGTACGCTGATGAAAATTCTTGGTGATTGCTAAGTTCAAGGACGAGCGGCGTGTGCCACCGTTGCCAAGGCGGTCTCATGGTTAGGGTTTGAACTTCAGCGGTGGGAAGACGATCCACATCCGATTCGCGGGTCAGTTGGATCAGCGAGGCTCCGGGAAGCCGATCTTTGCCATCAGAGCTTTGTAGCGTGGATCATCGCGGAGAGGGTCAAGCATCGGTTCACGGGCCGCCGTAACTAGCATAATGGCCCGTCGCTCGCACATATCATCCAAGATCTCGAAGGCTTTGTCTTTTTCGCCGAGCTGCGCGTAGATCCCGGCCGGCAGCATTGATCGTGTCCCAAAGTTGTCGGCGATGTGTCGAAGGACCTCATTCCATCCAGACTTTTCGAATATTTCCCGAACGGACCTTATCTCGTCCGCAGAAGCTCCGGATCTTTCAAGAGATTGAATGTAAACTTCGAACCCATCCTTTTGATCCTGCTTCATATGATAGCAGCGTAAAAGCCAAAAGGCGGTTTCAGTGAAAAGCGGGTCGGTCCTGGAAACCTGTCGGAACTGGTCGAGCGCCGCATCGTAGTCGCGTGAAAGATAGAGCAAAACGCCGCGAGAGCGTTTATTGAAAGACGTCGGGGCGATGGCTATTGCCTTGTTCATCGTTTGCAGAGCTTCGGCATATCGGCCTAGTGAACCCAACAGGAAGGCTAACTCTCTTTGAGAGCCCTCGTTTTCCGGATCGAGTTCGACAGCCTTGCGACACTCCTTTTCCGCTTCACCGCGATCCCAGTCGTATGTGGCAAGGATCCGACAGTCGATCGTGAGCGCATAGACATTCTTCGGATCCAGCTCGATCGCTTTTCGAACCGCCGTTCGCGCCTCGCTAACATCCGTGTGTGATCCTGATCTCACAAATAGGATGAATTTTGCGTCGGCACGTCCGGCATATGCGTTCGCATAATTCGGGTCGAGCTCTATTGCCTTATCGAATTCTGCGAGAGCGGTCTCATCATCGCCATTGTGCTTTCGCTCGATGAGCATCCGGCCATTTGTAAAATGCTGATAAGCCTCTCCGTTGAGAGTTTCGGGCCCGAACATCGCTATGTCCGAGCCTTTTGAGCCGATGAAGGCTCGGTTGGAACAAACAATCGAACGACGATCGAATTGCAGGGCATTACGCGATCGGTTGATAGGGTCATCGGTGAGAACAGCCTGCCTGTAGAACCGGCAGGGACCAATTCCGTGACGATTCTCCGTTAGGCATCACATAGATAAAAGCAACAAAGCTTTTGGCACTCGACAAGGTCCGTTCGATCGACGAGCGGGCCTTGCCGCGTTCGGACTTGAGCCGGGGACGCCCGAGACCGCGACATTCTTGACTGAATGAATATTCATTCAGTATAATATCCGAACGGCACCGATCAGGGGAGCAAGACCACTATGGATGCGAAAATGGAAAGAGAGTATTTGAAGGGCGGGGAGTTCTTGATCGCGGAGCAGACTGCGGGCGAGGTGTTCACGCCGGAGCAGTTTTCGGAAGAGCAGCGGATGATCGGCGACACGACGCGTGAGTTCGTCGATAGCGAGGTGCGTCCGAACCTGGAAGCTCTCGAACAGCACAAATGGGAAACTGCGCGCGAGCTGCTCAAGAAAGGCGGCGAACTGGGCATTCTCGGTGCGACGATTCCAGAGGAATACGGCGGCCTCGGGCTCGACCAGACTTCCGGAGCGTTGATCGCGGAGATGATGGGACGCGGCGGCGGCTTCGGTACGACATACGGTGCACAGACCTCGATCGGCGTGCTTCCGCTGCTTTATTTTGCTTCTGAAGAATTAAAGAAAGCGTGGATCCCGAAGATCATCTCCGGCGAGGTCGTTACTGCCTACTGTCTGACCGAAAGCGGTTCGGGTTCCGACGCCCTCGGTGCAAAGACCACTGCGAAGCTCACCGAAGACGGCAAGCATTACGTCCTGAACGGCGAGAAGATGTTCATCACGAACGGCAGCTTCGCCGACGTATATATCGTCTTTGCGAAGGTCGATGGCGAGAAGGAAAAGTTCTCCGCGTTCGTTGTCGAACGCAGCGAGAACTGCCGTCCCGGTGCCGAAGAGCACAAGATGGGCATCAAGGCGTCATCGACCACGCCGCTCATTTTGTCTGATGCGAAGATCCCTGTTTCGAATCTTGTTGGAGAGGTCGGCGACGGTGCGAAGATCGCGTTCAACATACTGAACGTCGGGCGTTTCAAGCTCGGTGCTTCGGTCGTCGGCGGTGCAAAACTTGCGATCCACGACGCCGTTCGATACTCGAACGAACGCGAGCAATTCAAACAGAAGATCTCGTCATTCGGTGCGATCCAGCACAAGCTTGCCGAGATGGCGATACGCACTTGGGTCGCGGAATCGATCACATACCGTACGGTTGGCCTGATCGACGCGCTTATCGGCGACGGTGCCGACAACGAGAAGAAGTTGCAGTCGATCGAGGAATACGCTGTCGAATGTTCGATCAACAAAGTTGCATGCAGCGAAGCGCTCGATTACGTCGTTGACGAAATGGTCCAGATCTACGGCGGTTACGGCTATTCGGCTGATTATCCGGCGGAGAAAGCTTATCGCGATTCGCGCATCAACCGCATCTTCGAGGGCACGAACGAGATCAATCGTATGCTCATTCCCGGCCAACTCGTAAAGCGTGCGATGAAGGGCAAACTCGGCCTTCTTCCGGCGGCGATGGCTCTGCAAAAGGAGATCCTTGAACCGCAGATGTCATTCGATGAGGACGATTCACCGCTCGCACGCGAAGCAAAGCTTGCTGCGAATGCCAAGAAGGTTGCGTTAATGGTGCTCGGCACCGCTGCTCAAAAGTTTATGGCGTCGCTCAAGGACGAGCAGGAGATATTGCTAAGTTCTGCCGACATCATCATCGAGGCGTATCAAATGGAATCTGCTGTGCTGCGTGCGAAGAAACTCGCCGAGAAAGGCGGGCTTGCGGGAGCACGTGCGGCGGATATCGCCGCGGTTTTCTGCAACGATGCGATACAGCGGGTTGATATGAAGGCTCGCAACACGATCGCGGCATTGGCTGAGGGCGATGACGCGCGTGTTCTTCTTACCGCATTGAAGCGTTTCACAAAGAACAATTCGCCGCTCAATACAATAGAAGCTCGCCGCCGTATCGCAAAGGTTTTGATCGACGCGAACACATACGCGTTCTAGCGGCCGATCTCTATCGCCGCCTGAATAAAAAAGGCCGCAAGCCGGAGAGTCTTTCCGCTTGCGGCCTTTCTCAATTTGATCCGCGGATCAATGAGATGCGTTTCTATCTCTGATAGTACTGCGAATAGTAGCGACGTTTTTTCGGGTTGATCTTGTAGGTGTAGAGAGCCGAACCGCCGGCACCTGCCGCGGCACCGATCAACGCTCCTTTCTTGCCGCCGATAAGGCCTCCAAGCAGTGCACCGGCACCGGTGCCGATACCGATGTTGATGAGATTGCGGTGACGGCGATAGAAGCTGGGCTTTTTATACGTGTAAGAAGTTGTTCGCCGCGGCGTGTAGCGTCTCGTCTGTGCCGAAGCGCTTCCTGCGAGCATGGGCACCGAGATCGCCATCATTGATATCATCACGAATGTCGAAATATACTTTTTCATTGCTTTGTGTCTCCCTTATGTTTTCGAGCGAAGCCGGGGCGACCTCATCCCTTTCGCTAAGGTAGAGAGCAAGCCCCGTGCCATTGATGGGAAGTCGTTGAAAACACAGTGTTAACGGTAATACCGCGGACCTTTGCGATCCTCAAGCTAAACGATTTCGTAGCCGAAGCCCGCCCGAAATGGTATGACTGGAAGGGTGCAAGGCCGCGGTGATATTCTGCTAACCTATCTGAGAAACGATATGCCTTACAAAGTAGAAAAATGGAAACGTCCGTATCCGCCGAGCCCCGCCAAGATGCGGATGGAACTCGCGGCCGAAGGCTACGAGGTGTTTCATTGGTCCGACCGGCCGGAGAGCTTTTACGCAAGACACAAACATCCTGATGACCAATGTCATTGGATCATTTCCGGGTCGCTTGAGATAACCGTCGAGCCCGGCGGCACGTTTATTTTGCAAGCGGGCGATCGCGATCTAATGCCGGCCGGGACCTTTCACACGGCTCGTGTGCTGGGCGATGAACCGGTATGTTATCTAGTCGGAACCAAGGAATGCGTTTCAGTTCAGGCGTCGGGGCCGGACGATTTTGAAATGCTCTTGGCGTTCGCAGAAATGGCGAAGGCAAGCGAAGCTTCGCAGGACGCTGGAGAAGATGCGGCCGGACCGGAATGTGAACCTTAGACCTCGCGCGCCGCGGCTGTTATAGTATTTCCTAACCGCCGCGAAGAAATGTTTCGACGGCAGTCCAATAGAAAAGGAAGCCTCCCGCAGATAAATGCTGAAGAACGACATTCCAGAACTTTGTCTATATTTTGACCTTGAATGGGTGCCGGATGCCGAAGGTGCACGACGTCTTTTCGATCTGCCGCCGGAGACGACGGAACTTGAGGCGATGCAGGCATTGTGGGAACATTCGCCGCAATATAATGCGGAGACGAACCCGCGGCCGTTCTTGAAATATATGTTCTCGAAGGTCGTCTCGATCGCGTTCCTCGCACGCCGCGTCGTATATCGGGATGAGGGCCGCAGCATCGAGTTTCGCCTCGGGTCGTTTCCGGAATTGCCGGTCGAGATGGGCGAGGTTTCGGAGGCGGAGATCATCGAAAAGTTCCTGCACAGCGTCGGCCTTAGGAAGCCGCAGCTTGTCGGATACAATTCGGTCGAGTCCGATCTGCAGGTGCTGATCCAACGCGGGATGATCAACGAGGTCGCGGCTCCGGGCTTTAACAAGCGGCCGGACAAGCCCTGGGAAGGTTACGATTACTTTGACGGCCGCAACAGCGAAGGACACCTCGACATCCTGAAGCGATTTTCTTTTGACCGCTCGATGCAGCCGAAGCTCGATGAACTGGCGAAGTTCTGCGGGTTTCCGGGTAAGATCGACGTGCACGGCGATCAGGTCACGGACCTCTGGCTCGCGGGCGATCTGAAGTCGATCATCGAATACAATCTGACGGACGCTCTGAACACGTATCTTGTTTGGCTGCGGCTTGTGTATTTTTGCGGCAAACTCACGGGCGAAGATTACTTCGAAGAGCTCGAGGCGTTTCGAGCGTTTCTTGCTGCAGAGACCGCAAAACCCGAAAAGGCCTTCCTCCAGACATTTGTTGATAAATGGCCCGCCGAATGATCGAATTTCAAAAGATCTATAACGAAAGCTGCGTCGAAACGCTCGCAAGGCTCGAGCGCGATATGATCGATATGACGATCGCGAGTCCGCCATACGACGATCTGCGTGAATACAACGGCTATCATTTCCCGGTCGAGGACATCGCGGCCGGTCTTTTTGCCGCGACGAAGCCGGGCGGCGTCGTGATCTGGGTCGTCGGCGACAGGACGGTGAACGGCGATGAGACGCTTTCGAGCTTCAAGCATGCGTTCGCGTTCAAAGAAGCGGGATTTCGCGTGCACGACACGATGATCTACGCGAAGAATAATCCGATACCGAGCGATTGCGGCAAACGGTACCGGCAGGCGTTCGAGTATATGTTCTGCTTTTCGAAGGATACGCCAAAGACGTTCAACCCGATCACGATGCCGATCCAGCAGGGCAAAGCGTTCAAGTCATTCCGCATCACGAAGGTCGGGCGTAACGACCTTGCGCACGATCACGTCGCACCGAAAGAGCGAAAATTGAACAACATCTTCTTCTACAATGTCGGGACATCGAGCTCAAAGGACAAGGTCGCGTTCCAGCATCCGGCGATCTTTCCCGAGAAACTCGTCGAGGATCAGATCTTGACGTGGACGAACGAAGGCGATGTTGTTTACGACTGCTTTATGGGCAGCGGAACAACGGCCAAGGTCGCCGAGCTTCTCGGCAGACGATGGTTCGGTTCGGAGATATCGGCCGACTACGTCGCCCTCGCCGAAGAACGTCTTGCGGCGTATTTGGCGGAGGAAAGTGCGGCCGCTGCGACAACTAAACGCAAGGTTGCGGCGTCTTAGCTAAAAATAACGCCTTTTTGTGGAGACGCGATGTATAGAATTCTGTTGATCTGCTTGTTCGCTGTCGCAAGCGTGTTCTCTGTCGCAGCGCAGCCGCGTCCGATCGCCTCGGACACAAAGAACATTAAGCCTGCACCCGCGAGTTTTGCCGCAAAATATGAAGGCGGGATGTTCGGCTACTCGGACAAGTTCGACGGCACGCTCTCATTCGATGACGTAAATGAACGGCTCGCGTTCAAGACCGACAAGGGCGAGATCTTTTCCATTCCGTACGATTCGCTTCTTGTTGTCTATCCGCAATCGCAAAGCGTGAGCACGACCGCCGGTTCGGTGATAAGCGCGATCCCCGTCCCGGGTGCCGGGCTTGCCGGATTCATTCGCGAGAAACGCCGCTATCTGATCCTGCAGATCGACGATCCCGACGCGGATGTTCGTGCGGCGATCAATTTCAAACTTGAATCCAAAGAACTTCTTGATTCGGTCGTAGCGACGCTCGGCGCAAAAGCGAAGCTCACGCAAAGAGGGGATGCGTTCTTTCGGCCAAAGCCGAAACCGAAGCAGACTCCTGCGCCTAATTGATGTCGCCGAAACGATGCTGAAGTATCGCGGTGAGGGCGATCGACGCCGTCTCGGCACGCAGGATCCGCCCACCGAGAGTTGCGATATCAAAGCCTGCATCACGAGCCGTCGCGATCTCCGAATCGTCCCAACCGCCTTTCGGGCCGATCACCGAGATGAGCGTTTTTACCGGCGGATCGAAGGAAAGTTTGCGGCCATCGCGCTCGGAAAAGAATATACGCCGATCGAATCCGTCTGAAATTCCCTTCACAAACGTCTTTACATCCAACGGCTCGAGGATCCGCATCAGTCGGGCCCGGCCGCATTGCTTCGACGCATCGAGAGCTATGCGTCGCCAACGCGTAAGCTTCTTGTCCAGGTCTTTCAATTTGATCTCGCACCGCATCGACGTGAGCGGCACGAACTCGACAACGCCCAATTCGACGGACTTCTGAACGACAAGGTCATACTTGTCGCCGGGGATCACGACCGAGCCCTGCGTGATGGAAAGGTTCGATTCGGGCGCGGACGGCACGACCTCGCGCAATTCGACTACCTCGCCGAAGGTCTTCGTCAAACTAAAAAGTTTCCCCGAGAACTCGCGGCCGTCGCCGTCGAAAAGGTTGAGAGTGTCGCCCGTCTTCAGGCGAAGAACCTCGCGTGCGTGATGAGCTTCTTCTGCGCTCAAGGCTGCACGTCCGGCGGCCGCGTCGATCGTGTCTGAAAAGAACCTGCGAGTCGTCATCCTTCTATTGAACCAAATTTTTCCTTGAAATCGGGTGAATTCTGCCGCAGATCGACCCACGCAAAAAAGATCTCGGGCGTCCTGAGCCAGTGCGAAAGCCATTCGTCGATCTCGCCCGCCCGAAGACGAACATCAACGGGCGTGCGTTGATCAGACACCTGTGCCTGCAGCTCGCTCCTGAGACCGAGCACGGCTTGCTTCAGATCATTCAATGACCGTTTATTGTTCTCGGCGGCGACCTTCTTCCGCAGATTGTCGAGCCGCCTGATCGATGCAAGAGCCGTCGTGATCGACGAAAGATCGGAGGCATTTCGCAGTGCGATATCGAACGCGGTCTCTCCCGCACGTTCGAGGTAAAGCTGCATTATCTCCGAATGCCGCAGATGAGCACCTTCATCGGAAAGGAAACGTGCAAGCGCCATCGGCGGATCGAGAGCACTCTCACCAAAAACGGATTCTACGGCGACCTCGATCGCCTCGATCTCGGCACGGCCGACACTTTCGCAATCGAGCTTTTCCCAGACCTCGATGACGAGATCGTCCTTTGTTCGTGCAGCCCACATCAGTCCCGCGTACGCGAAAAAAGTTCCGTAGATGAATGATCTTTAGGATCGCCGACGATCACCACGCGTCCGCCGTGTTCGCGTACGATCTCGCGTTCGGGAACGTTATCAACGGTGTAGTCCGTGCCTTTGGCGTGAATGTCGGGGCGGATAGAGCGTATCAATTCCGTGACCGTCGGCTCGTGAAAGATCGTGACAAGATCGACGGAACGCAATGCCGAGATCACCTCGGCACGCTCGTCCTCACCGACGGCAGGACGGCCGACTCCCTTCAGTCTTCGCGCCTGTTCGTCTGAATTCACACCGACGACGAGGCAGTCGCCAAGCTCCTTTGCCGCGGCAAGATAGCGTATATGTCCGACGTGCAGCAGGTCGAAGCAGCCGTTCGCGAGCACGATCGTCTCGCCCGCTCTGTGGCGCAATTCGATCTCGGCGATCAGGCCTTCGCGTTCAAGGATAGGTGCGTTCTCGGCGGACATTCGTTTATTGGGCAGGCACGGCCTTCGGACGTTCAGCGGCGATCGAAGCCGCAAGTTCATCAGCAGTTACGACGGCAGTTCCCCGCTTCATTACCACGAGGCCGCCCGCGTGATTTGCAAGGCGTGCTGCTTCGATCTCATCAAATCCGCAGGCGAGGCCGAGTGTGTAAGCGGCCGTTACGGTGTCGCCCGCACCCGTGACATCGACGGCGTCGAGCGAACCGACGGCCGGTATCTCGACTGCCGGCTGTCCGGGACGCACGACGAGCATTCCGCTATTTCCACGCGTGACGAGCAGCGATCTGAATTCGAGCCGGCGGCACAGATCTTCTAACTGTTCGGAAGATTCGCCGTCATCGACGAGCTGATCGACCTCGTCCTGATTCGGTGTTGCCGAGGTCGCACCGGCGAACTCCGCTAGCCGAAAGCGCGAATCGACCACAAGCGGTATTCCTCGGGCCGCTGCCGCGTGTTTTACGGCCTCAAAGAGACTTGGCGCCGCCGTCCCGTAATTGTAGTCCGAAATGACGACGGCGTCGGCCTCTTGGCAGGCTTTGACGGCAGCTTCGATCAGACGGTCCGCAGACTGCGGATCGAGTTCTTTTTGAGGCTCGTAATCGATCCTGATGACCTGTTGATGGATGGCGTGCTGATGACCGGCAAGAACGCGGACCTTTGTCGGCGTATTCCAATCCGAAACCCTTTGGATCGAGCCGGTCGCAACGTTCGCACGGCTCAGAGCATCCAGAAGTGCTGCACCGTTCACATCTTCGCTGACGACGCCGACGGCGAGAACCTCGGCACCCAACGACGCGATATTCGCAGCAGTGTTTGCCGCCGCACCGGGAAGCGTGGTCGTCTCATTATGACGAAGAATGAAGACTGGTGCCTCACGCGAGACGCGGGCGATCGAACCCGACAAGTACTGATCGGCAACGAGGTCGCCTATGACGGCGATCTTCTTGGCGGCAAAGTCTTTAAGGAGAATGTCTGTCGATCTTGTCACGGAAATGCTTGTCCTCGGTGGCTAAGATTATTGCAAATACGTTCAGGAAATGAAAAAGCGGCCGACGCAACAAAGTTCGCCGACCGCTTGATCCTGAATTCAAACTTCGATCAGTGAGTGTCGTAGCTTGCGGCCGGGAAGTCATTCGGGATGCCCCAGACCCGCGTCAGAAGCGATAGTCCGCTACCGGTCTGAAGAGCGAAGAACTGGCCGTTCGAATCACGCCAAACGCCGATGTCGGTCTTGCCGTCTCCGTCATAATCGCCCTGAGCAATCAGATCTGTGCCGGTGAGTCCGAATTGATAGGCGAGAAGATTGCCGTCCGTGCTCTTCTGGATGTACCAGGTGAGCGGGTCGGTCGGTGTCGAACCTTCGCGTACGACCGCGAAATCCGTTTTGCCGTCGCCGTCGTAATCGCCGGGGACAACGAGGTCGTTCGAGAGGCCGAAGAAGTTCACGAGAAGGCCGCCGTCGCCGGATTTGAGAACGTAATAGGTGGATTGAGCACTTGCAGTCGCTCCCGGACGCTGCACGGCCATGTCGAACTTGCCGTCACCATCGTAATCGCCGGGTGCTACGTAGTCGGTCGAAAGTCCGAACTGGGCGGCGCTGAAGCCGCCATCCGTGCTTCGAAGGATGTACCAGATCATTGCACCGTTCGTGCGGCGAACGACCGCGAGATCTGCTTTATTGTCACCGTCGTAGTCGCGCGCAACGGGTTCGTCGCCCGAAATTCCGAACTGAACGGCCGTGAACGTGCCGTCGCTGCTATTGAACCGGTACCAGACGCCGGTCGTGTCGCGCCAAACGGAGATATCCGCTTTGCCGTCGCCATCGAAGTCGCCGGGTTCAACAAAATCCTCGTTTGCGAGGCCGAAATTCTGATAGGTCTCGCCGCCGCCCGACTTGCTGATGTACCACGTGTTGTTGCTGGGGCGAACAACGGTAAAATCCACTTTTCCGTCGCCGTCGAAATCCAGGGCCTTGCGAAGCGAAGCCTGTGAAAAGGCCGCCGCCGAAAGCAGGACACTTACAGCTGTTATCACCGCACCTTTGCGGGCAAATGAGAAGAATTTTGTCATTATATTCAATCCTTACTGACAGAACTTGGAGAATTCGAGACCAGAGTTTGCGGACACAAATTCAAGGAACTTCAAATATACTATTTTTCGCGCCCTTTTTTCAAGATAAATAGCCCTAAAATCCCGGTCTCCGGCGAATCCATTAACGCCTTTATTTATATAAGCTTCCGGCTCATTGGACGTATGATGCCCGACAAAAGTTTGAATTTTCGACGCACAAAATTTTCCAGATCAAGTTCTCCTTTGCGTTATGGTCAGAGTCTGGTCACCGAAAGTAACTGTCCCCGTGCGTGAGATGGTCGGGTTTACCGGCACGCGGATCGTTACGGTCGTCGGGCCGCTTGCGACCTTGCTGGTTAAGATCTTGATCCAATTCACATTCGACCTGATAGAAAAATCGCAGTTTTGTGCGGCATTGATCGTTACGTCAAAGACCTTTCCCTTGGTCGGCACGCGGATCTCGGTGATCGATGGCGTAAAGGTGCAGACGGTCGGGTTCTGCAGGGCGTTAAAGACGTTGAGCCGGCCGCTCGTCTTTACATAACTTGCCCACGCGGGAAGCACGTCAACCGTGTTCAATATCGTGGCCTTGAGCGACGCGGCGGACAATTCAGGATGATATGCCGCGAGAAGGGCAACAGCTCCCGTCACGTGCGGTGTCGCCATCGAGGTTCCGCTCATTGTCGTAGTTGCTGTGTTCGAAGAGTTGTAGGTGCTCAGAATAACGCTGCCGGGAGCCGCAAGGTCGATGCTCGTCGTGCCCCAATTCGAGAATCCCGATTTTGCATCGGTTGATGTTGATGAAGCGACACCGATGATGCTCGGGCTTGTGTATCGAACTGGATAGCCAGGGCTGGGGTTTCCGCCTGCGGGGAAAGAATCGACATTTTGGCTGTCGTTTCCGGCCGCGTAAACATTCACGATGCCGGCGTCGCCCATTGCGTCGATACCGTCCTTGGTCGCCTGATCGTAGCCGCAAGCTTCGCCGCAATCGCCATACGAATTGTTCGTAGCCCGAATATTCACACCCCGCAGCTTCATCATCCGGATGTAAGCGTAGGCGTTCACGAGCATCGACGATGTGGAATCAGTGCCGTTCGGGCTATAGATCTTGATCGGCATTATCTTTACCGACCAGTTAACGCCCGTAACGTTCAGAAGGTTGTTGCCGACAGCGCCGATCGTGCCGGCGGTGTGCGTGCCGTGGCCGCCCGCGTCGTCATACGGATTCGAATCGTTGTAGAAGAAGTCCCAGCCGTAAACGTCGTCGATAAAGCCGTTACCGTCGTCGTCAACACCGTTTCCGGCGATCTCGCCGGGATTTATCCAGGCGTTCGCCGCGAGATCCTGATGCGTGTATCGAAGGCCTGTGTCGATATCGGCAACGACCACGCTCGAGCTTCCGGTCGAAAGGTCCCAGGCCGCGGGAGCCGATATCTTGCCGAGGCCGTACATTCCCGACGAGGCGAATTGCGGATCGTTCGGTGTTGCGAGCAGGTGATAGTAGAAATTCGGCTGGACGGCCTCGACGCCCTGCAGACGCGGGAGTTCGGCAAGTGCCTGTTCAACGGTCTGGCCGGGACGAAGACGCACCCGTTCCCAGCGTGCGTCGCCAAGCGTCTCGATCTTTTCGACGCCCGCGGCCCGATTCGCGGCCTGAGCTTTTGAAGAGTCCGCACCGTCCTGAAACTTGACGAGAACCTCGTTCTCGACCCAACGCCGCGATGTCTGTGCATTCACAGAAACGGACAGGAGAGCGATAAACGCGAAGGCAGCGGCCGCGGCAACTCTATTTCGGATGGTCATATAACGGATCTCGGAGGCCGGCGAGGGCGAAAAATACTACGTCCTATCTCAAAAACGAACCAAGGGAAGGTAGATGGGGCGGCTAGAGGGATTCGAACCCTCGACATCCTGAACCACAATCAGGCGCTCTAACCACTGAACTATAGCCGCCATACGCGTTTCCCGCTCTTCACGCACAGGAAACAATATTGTCGATCTCGCGCCCCCGGCAGGACTTGAACCTGCGGCCCACAGCTTAGAAGGCTGTTGCTCTATCCAGCTGAGCTACGGGAGCATAAAAGAGCAATCTGGAATTCTACCCCGTGAGCGAGCGAAGGTCAACTTAATTTACGAGCTGGCATTCAGCCTGCGGTTGAGCCAGCGGCAAGTGCCTTTACCTTTAGGATCATCAGCTCGAAGACGTCGTTGAGTTCGAGTTCGCTTGTGTCGATGACGGTGGCGTTCTGCGGGATGGTGAGAGGCGAATCGGAACGTGAAACATCGCGTTCGTCGCGTTTATTGATCTCGTCGAGTGTCTTTTCGTAAGACGTTGCGCGGCCTTTTGCCTGGTCTTCGGCGAAGCGCCGGCGGGCACGCGCTTCGGGCTTTGCCGTGAGGAAGAACTTGATGTCGGCATTCGGGAAAACGACGCTGCCGATATCGCGGCCTTCGAGAACGCAGCCTTTTGCCGCCGATTCGCCTATCGCACGCTGATGATCGACCATGATCTTTCGAACGTCCGAGATCGTCGAGACGACCGAGGCGGCAGTTGCGACATCCGGCGTGCGTATTTCCGCCGAAACATCCTCGCCATCGAGTAAAACCTGCATCGAATCGGGCTCGCCGACAAGCTCGATTTTCGCGTTTTCGGCGATCTCGGCGACCTTTTCGCGGTCCTCGAGCGAAACGCCCTTCTTTATCACAGCAAGAGCAGCTGCGCGGTACATCGCACCCGTATCGAGATAAAGCAGGCCGAATTCTTTTGCGAGCATTTTCCCGAGCGTCGATTTTCCGGCCCCACTCGGCCCGTCAATGGCGATGATCATAGGCATATCCGCGTTGCGGAAACCGCGTTGCCGCAAGCCCGCGTTGAAGAAGGCCGCACGCAGTAAGGCCACTTTTTAGCATTCAGAACAGTGCCCTTACTTCGCGGCGTCTCTGCGGTGACACTGACTGCGTGGATGACCACGGGTGCCCTTACTTCGTGCGGGCTTCCTCAACGTGTATCCCGTCCCGAACCGCCCACTGACGCGGACGGTTCCGACTTTGGCGTCTCCGCGTCTCGGCGTCTCTTCGGTGACACTGACTACGTGGATGACCACGGGTGCCCTTACTTCGTGCGGGCTTCCTCAACAGTACGACAGTGCGGCAACCGCTAGTCTATCAAACTAGAATCTCGTTCATTGCCAACAGGGCAGCGTCTATATCGGCGTCGGCGATATCAAGGTGCGTGACCATACGGATCTGGCTGCCGAAGCCGATCGCGAGAACGCCTTTTTCTTTGAGTTTTGCGACGATCTCGGCCGCTGAGAGGCGAGCTTTTGCGACATCGAATATCACTATATTCGTCACGGCTCTCTCCGGGTCGATCGCGATGCCGGGAATTTCAGCGAGGCCTTGTGCAAGGCGTTTCGCGTTGCGGTGATCGCGTTCGAGCAGACTCGGACCGTCTTCGAGGGCAATGATGCCTGCGGCGGCAAGAACACCGACCTGCCGCATTCCGCCGCCAAGTCTTTTTCGCCATGAACGCGCCTGTTCGATGAACTCGCTGCTCCCGACCAGCATCGAGCCTGCCGGTGCACCTAACGCCTTGGAAAGACAGAACATTACGGAATCGCAGCCGGCGGTCAGTTCATTCACGTCGCAGCTGAGTGCGGTCGCGGCATTGAAAATTCTCGCACCGTCGAGATGGACGGCAAGGCCTTCGGAATGAGCCTTCTCGCAAATTTCACGCGTCGAATCTGCCGAAATCACGCTGCCGCCCGCGAAATTATGCGTGTTCTCGAGACAGACGAGCTTCGTCGCGGCCTGATAATACGGCGGATTCTTGCGGATCGCGGGAGCGATATCGTCCCAAGCTAGATGTCCCGATCCGTCCCTCGTTTGCACAGCACGGATCGTTACGCCCGAAATTACGGCGGCAGCCCCAAGCTCGAAGTTCAGTATGTGGCCGCGTTCCTCGATGATGAGTTCGCTGCCCGGTTCTGTATGCAGCTTTACGGCGATCGTATTGCCCATAGAACCGCTCGGAACCCACAACGCGGCCTCACGGCCGAATCGAGCGGCCGCGAGAGCTTCAAGTCGGTTTATCGTCGGGTCTTCGCCGAAAACGTCGTCGCCGACCTCGGCCGCGGCCATCGCCGCACGCATCTTGTCAGACGGCCTTGTAACTGTGTCGCTGCGAAGGTCGATCATTTGCGGCCTATTCGTCTTCTTCTTCGATCTTTGTGATCTTTTCGACGCGGCGCTCGTGGCGGCCGGCGTCAAATTCCGCATCGAGCCAGGCTTTTACGATGTTCTTGATCTCGTAATCGGCGGTGAATCGTGCCGCAAGGGCGAGGACGTTCGTGTTGTTGTGCTCACGTGAAAGGCGTGCGATCTCCTCATTCCAGGCGACGGCGGAGCGGATTCCGGGAACTTTGTTCGCCGCAATTGCCATTCCCGCACCCGAACCGCAGAGCAGAATTCCCCGTTCGTAGTCGCCTTTTGCGACGGCCTCGGCAACTTTCCGGGCGTAATCGGGATAATCGACGGATGCGTTCGAATCCGTGCCCATATCGGTGTATTCGACGCCGAGCGAATCGAGTTCGGACTTCAATTTTTCTTTCTCTTCAAAACCAGCGTGGTCGGCGGCAAGTGCGATCTTCATAAGTCTCCTCGTAATTACAAGTTTATATCGTTTGCCGAAGATGCTAAAGGTGCGGCAAGCAGAAGACCCTTCGATAGAGTAAAAAGGGTTGTGAGCAGCATGTTTCTTGGGCTTGCCCCTTGGCAGTGCGGTCGGGCTCGCCCGCCCGTTTGACGTATATGCACTCGACAGGAGCCCGCGAAGCGGGCGACAGATCTTTTGTCGGAGGCCAAGCCTCCTCCATCTACTGTACCGCGTGACGCCGGTCGGGCCCGCTTGCGTTTTTTGCAACGCCAAAGTCCAACGAACCAGGAACAACGAATAACGAACAACGAACAGTTGCCTTTTTTGTTTCCGAGATTCTATTCGTGCAGAATATAATTCTTTCTTAAGTCTCGATGCGCCGAGTTCTCTTCAAAAGCCTGCTTTTCGCGCTTCTGCTGCCGCTAGCCGCGGCGGCGCAGGACTTTTTGCCTGAACTCGTGAAGCGGATCAAGCCTTCGGCAGTGGCGATCGAGGCGTTCGACTCTCGCGGGCAGACGATCGCACGCGGCAGCGGTTTTTTCGTTGGGGCTGACCGCATCATTACGAACCGTCACGTAATCGAAGGCTCGTATCGAGCAGAAGTCCATCTCTTGAATGACAAACGCGTGCCGGTAAAGGGCGTTCTGGCCGTGGACGGCGAAGGTGACCTCGCGCTTCTGCAGGTCGATCTTCCGCAAAATGTTCAGATAACGCCGCTGCCGCTCGTGCGTCGTGCTCCACAGGAAGGCGAATCGATCGTCGTCATCGGTAATCCGTTCGGCCTCGAAGGCTCTGTCTCGAACGGCATCGTCTCGGCCGTTCGCGAAATTCCGGGTTACGGCAAGATCATACAGATAACGGCGTCGATCTCGCCGGGTTCGAGCGGTTCACCGGTCGTCAATATGGCGGGACAGGTGATCGGCGTCGCGACGCTGCAAGCCGAAGAGGGGCAGAACCTAAATTTTGCCGTGCCGGCCGCACGTATCCTTCAATTGAAGGTGGGCGATGCTCGCACTTTTTCAGAGCTTGCCACCGAGACGCAGAAGAATAAGCGCGTTGCGGCACAAAGGCTTTATTCGCAAGGGCTTGCACAGCTCTCGACGGACGATTTTGCACGCGCTCTCCCGTATTTCCAAAAGGCCGCGGACATCGACCCGACGTACGCCGAAGCCTGGTATCAGGCTGGATATTGCTTTGGGCTTTTGGGCCGTCACGCAGAGGCGTTGAAGGCCTCGCGGCAGGCCGCAAAACTGCGGCCGGACTGGGCGGCAACATACGTGAATATCGGTGCTTCGAGCTTTGCGCTTGGGCAGTTCAAGGACGCGTATGAAGCCTATCGGAACGCCGTCGGCATCGATGCGAACGACCCGCAAACGCAGTTCGCACTGGGGCTTACCCTTGACAAGCTGAATCGTACGGGCGAGGCGATCATCAACTATCGGCGAGCACTCGAACTGAAAACCGACCTCGTTCCCGCCATGGAGAATCTTGGGCTCGCGCTATTCAAACAAAAGCGTTACGCGGAGGCCGCTGACGCGTTCGAGCAGTTGAAGGTCTATCGCCCGGATGCTCGAACGTACAATTACATCGGCGAATGCCTGCTCGAAAGCGGAAAGGCCGCCGAGAGCATTGACGCATTCAACACGGCGATCGGGTACAGCCCGGACATGGACAAGGCTCGCTACAACCTTGGCCGTGCGTACATCCAAACGGGCAACGTCGATATGGCGACCGCACAATACAACCTTCTGCGCGATTCAAAAAGCGACTATGCGGACAGATTGCTTGTTTTGATCAAGCCGTAGTCTCAAGAGCCAGTCCCAGAACCAAAAGCTGAAGATTCGAATAGGATGTGGCAATTTGCCACATCATTGTGCTATCGTCTTAATGGTGGATCTCATGGCAACAACGGTTCTAGACAAACACGCAAGGTTAAATATTCGAGTTCGTCCCGAGGTGAAAGGCCGTATCGAACGGGCCGCACACATTTCGGGGAAGACTTTGACGGATTTTGCTGTCAGCATCTTGAGCGAAAGTGCCGACGGTGTTCTGGAACGGCATGAGGCTGCGAAGCTTTCTTCTACGGATAGGGAGATCTTCCTTCGGGTTCTTGATGAGCGGACGAAGCCGAACCAACAGCTCCTTAAGGCTCGTAAAACTCACAAAAGGATCATCGCTAAATAGTGTTCGGCATTGAATCCATCGCACCGACCCGCAAGACCAGGCGATTCGATTGTGGGGAAGCGACGCTGAATAACTTCCTCAAACAATTTGCTCTAAAGAACGCTTTGCGGGATATTGGCCGGACCTATGTGGCTGTCCCGCAAGGCTCGGCCAATGTTGTTGGTTATTACACGATCTCGTCCGGGACCGTACGATTCGACCAACTCCCATCTGATCTGAAGTTCCCGAAATATCCCATTCCAACCGCGCACATTGGTAGGCTCGCGACGGATCTTTCGGTTCGAGGGCAAGGCTTAGGCGAGGCTCTGCTTTTTGATGCGCTGATAACTGCAGAGGCGGCGTCGCGGGCGATCGGCATCCGTGTCGTTGAGCTGATCGCCTTGAGTGAGTCGGCAAAGGCCTTCTATATGCGTTATGGCTTTACACCGTTGGTCGATGACTCATTTCGTCTCTATCTGAGCATGGAGACCGTCAGGCTTGTGGTCGGCGGTCGATAGCTAACGGGTTCGGTTTATCAGGCTTGCGACGAAGCCGGCTCCGAAGCCGTTGTCGATGTTGACGACGGTTACGTTCGAGGAGCAGGAATTTAGCATTCCCAGCAGTGCGCCGAGGCCGCCGAATGCGGCGCCGTAGCCGATGCTTGTCGGCACGCCGATCACCGGGACGCTGACGAGGCCGCCGACGACCGACGGCAGAGCGCCTTCCATCCCCGCAACGACAATGACGGCCCGGGCGTCCTCGAGCGTTTCACGCTGCGAGATTATCCGGTGGACACCGGCGACACCGGCGTCCCAGATACGCGAGACGCGATTGCCCATCGCCTCGGCAGTCAGTGCGGCCTCTTCGGCGACGGGAATGTCGCTCGTGCCGGCCGTTACGACGGCGATCTCGCCCATTCCGCGATCTGTTCGGTCGCGGATCACGCGGATCATCCTCGCGGATTCATGCCATTCTGCGTCAGCGACGATATTGCGAATATCACCGTAAACATTCGCGTCCGTGCGTGTTATCAGCACGTTCGGCGCGCGGGCGGCGAGTTTCTCGAATATCCCGACTATCTGTTCGCGGGTCTTGCCGAAGCCGAAGATCACCTCCGGAAAGCCTTGCCGTTCCGCCCGTGCATGATCGACCTTCGCAAAGCCGACGTCTTCGTAGCCGACCTTTGCGAGGCTCTCGATCGCGGTGTCCTCATCGATCTGCCCTTTGTTTAGGGCGGCCAAAATTTCCTTTATCTCTTTCTTTTGCACTTGGATATAGAATCCGCTTTTTTGCGGCCAACGGGCAAGTCGAGAGCGCGGGCTTTATAAACTGCGGCCTCAAGGCTAGACTCTAATCTTATGGACATAACGCTTGCGATCACGGGAGCTTCGGGGACGATCTACGCCCGGCGGACGCTTCAGCTTTTGGCCGCAAGCGGAAGGGTCGAGACGATCAATTTGATAATTTCATCGACTGCGGCGATCGTCGCCCAGCTTGAGCTTGGTGCGGATATCAAAAATGCCGATCCGGCAAGAATAAACGCTTGGCTCGGATTTGAACCCGGCTCGAAACTGATACGCGTTTGGCGGCTCGATAATTTTGCGGCAAAGCCGTCGTCGGGTTCGTACAAGCAGGCGGGAATGATCATCGTGCCTTGTTCGATGGGAACGCTCGGAGCGATAGCTTCGGGTGCGGGAACGAACTTGATCCATCGGGCCGCTGACGTTTGTCTCAAAGAAGGCCGGAAGCTCGTGCTTGTGCCGCGTGAGACGCCGTTCAGTGCGATCCACCTCGAGAACATGCTCCGGCTTTCGCACGCGGGAGCTCGGATCCTGCCGGCAAGTCCATCCTTTTATCACAAGCCGGCGACGATAGAGGAACTCGTCGATCACGTCTGCTACCGCATACTCGATCAGTTCGACATACCGCATTCTGATTCGAGTTCATGGACAGGTGACGAGGTTCCTGAAGAATGAAGAATTTGTGGTCAAAAGGCCGGCCGTTCTCGGTGATTTGCTAAAGCCGGGCAAAACGGTAAAATAGCAATTCTCAACGACACGAATATTTACTACTCGCAGTTTTAGAAGTATGTCTGTAAAAGCGGAAGCGACCCCCGAAGTTCGCACAATATCAGTTGCTCATTCACCAGATTCGGATGATGCGTTCATGTTCTATGGGCTTGCCACGAACAAGCTCGAGACCGAAGGCCTGCGCTTTGAGCATACGCTCAAAGACATTCAAACCCTGAACGAGGATGCGAAGGTCGGCGTTTACGACGTAACGGCGATCTCCTTTCACGCTTATGCGTATGTTGCCGACAAATACGCCTTGCTGCCGCATGGTGCCTCGATCGGTGACAAATACGGCCCGATCGTCGTATCAAAAGAACCGCGTGAGGCTTCCGAGATCGGCAGAATGAAGATCGCTGTTCCCGGTGAATTGACGAGCGCATATCTTGCATTGCGCATCTACAACCCGGATTTTGAGCACGTCGTCATCCCGTTCGACAAGATCATTGACGAGGTTCAGAGCGGACGCGTCGATGCGGGGCTTTTGATCCACGAAGGCCAGCTTTTCTATAAGCAGGTCGGGCTCGACAAGGTGCTCGATCTTGGTGAATGGTGGCACGAAAAGACAGGTTTACCGCTGCCGATGGGCGGAAATGTGATCAAACGCTCACTCGGCAAAGAGCTGATGGAGGAAGTTTCTCGGCATCTGCACCGTTCGATCGTCTATTCGATGGAGAACCGCGAGGACGCACTTGCCTATGCGATGCAGTTCGCACGCGATATGGAGCCTGCTCTCGCCGATCGATTCGTCGCGATGTGGGTAAATGACCTAACGCTGGATTACGGCGAACGCGGCCGTCAGGCGGTAAAGACCTTGCTCGAAGAAGGTTACAAGGCCGGGATCATAAAGAACAAGGTCGATGTTGAATTCGTCGATTGATCTTGTTTCACCCTAAGACAAGAACGCCGCAGGAACTCTTTGAACCTGCGGCGTTCTTGTTTTTGCTGGAAAGGCCGCCTTATTCCGGCTGTCCTTTACAATTGGAGCCGTAGAGAGCCGGGATCTTTGTACTGATGATCGGGTAATTTTCCGCCTCTTTGTTTATTTCGAGCCAGTTCAAGTATTCCTCGGGTATCGACATATCCGAGAAAATGGCTTCGACCGGGCATTCAGGGACGCACGCGTCACAGTCGATACAAGTGTCAGGGTTGATGAGCAGTCTATCCGAAAGTTCGTGGAAAGCCTCAACAGGGCAGACCGCGGCACAATCGGTGTACTTACAATCAAGGCAGGGCTCAGTAACAATATATGTCATGGCTATATGGGCGAACCGGCAAAATTTAAAGGTCTCGATACCGGATGGCCAAACTAAAAACCTATAATCCTGAGAATCAGTTGTCAAATCACAGGTTTAAGGTGTTAGAATGCCTTCAAACACCTAGCAAAATCAGAAAAATTTAGGGGCGAATACTATTTCAAAATGAAAAGCAACAAAGCCGAACGCGAACTCGCACTCGATTTCTTACGTGTAACCGAAGCCGCCGCTATCGAATCCGCCAAAACTATGGGCCAGGGCGACCGCAAACACAGCGATCTTGTCGCTGTCGAAGCGATGCGGGAAGTTATGGATACCGTGCCGATGCGCGGCCGAATAGTCATCGGCGAAGGCGAAAGGGACGAGGCACCGATGCTCTATATCGGGGAAGAGCTCGGCGGCGGCGCGTTCTCTGATGAGGCCCGTGCCGAATTCCCTGAAGTTGACATTGCGGTCGATCCGCTCGAAGGCACGAACCTTTGTGCGCTCGGTGCCAACAACGCGATCGCCGTTCTCGCGGCCGCAGAACGCGGCGGTTTGCTCTATGCTCCCGACATCTATATGGACAAGATCGTCGTTGGGCCGTCCTGCCGCGGAGCGGTCGATATCGATGCTCCGATCGAAGAGAATTTGAAGAATATCGCACGCCGGCTTGGCCGCGACGTCGAAGACCTGACAGTTATTTGTCTTGACCGCAGCCGTCACAAGGACCTTGTTGAACGTGTGCGAAACGCAGGAGCGAGGATAAGGCTGATCTCGGATGGCGACCTGTCCGCCGGAATTTCGGCAGCGGTCGCGGGCACGAATATCCACGCTTTGGTCGGCATCGGCGGCGCTCCGGAAGGCGTGATCACGGCCGCTGCTATGAAATGCCTGAACGGAGAGATACAGGCAAAATTGGTCTTTGATCCCGAAAGGCTGGGCGTTGACAAGAGCAAGGTTCCGCCCGTGAACGTCGTAATGAAACGCCTCAGCGAAATGGGCATCAGCGATCCGGACAAGATCTATGACACGAACGATCTTGCTCCGGGCAAGAAGATAATCTTCGCCGCCACCGGCGTTACCGATGGAGCATTGCTCCGCGGCGTCAGATTTTTCGGAGCGGGCAAACGGACGCACTCGGTCGTTATGACCACGGATTCCAAGAGCATACGCTTTGTCGATACCGTTCACGTGGAAGGCGGCCCGGACGCTGTAATTCGCTTCTAATTCAAACTTTATACGAGCATCGAGCCCAAGATCACTTTAAATGGGCAAGAGGTAGGCGATATGACTCAGAAGCCGTATGTTCTTGATTTTACTGAGGTTGGAGCTGGTGACGTAGCCCTTGTCGGCGGGAAATGTGCCAGCCTTGGTGAGCTTTTTCGCGAACTGACGCAGCAAGGCGTTCGTGCGGTCGATGGATTTTCGACCACGAGCAATGCTTACGAACTACTGCTCGAAACCGACGGGCTTCGCGGACGTTTGATCGATCTGCTCAAGGGGCTGGATGTCAACGATCTTGATGAACTCGCGCGCGTCGGTGCGGAAGCTCGCCGCCTGATGCTCGAAACACCTTTTCCCGAAGCGGTCGAAAAGGCGATCCTCGAAGGCTACGAGCGGCTTGGGGACCGCATCGGCAAACGGATCTTCGAGGTCGCGGTGCGCTCGTCCGCGACGGCGGAAGATCTGCCGGACGCGAGCTTTGCCGGACAGCAGGACACGATACTGAACGTCCGCGGCCAGCAGAGCCTGATCGAGGCTTGTCATCAGTGCTATGCTTCGCTCTGGACAGACCGCGCGATCTCATACCGGACAGCTAAGGGCTTTGACCATTTCGATGTTGCACTTTCTATCGGCATTCAACCGATGGTGCGTTCGGACCTCGCGTGCTCAGGCGTGATGTTCACCCTCGATACCGAGAGCGGATTTCGCGAAGCCGTTGTGATCAATGGAGCTTGGGGACTTGGCGAAGCGGTCGTGCAGGGAATGGCGACGCCCGACGAATGGATCGTGTTCAAGCCGACCTTAAAGCTCGGTTTCCGCCCGATCATCACAAGAAAGCTTGGTGTCAAAGAAGTGAAGATGGTGTTCAATGATAACGGCGCCGGGACGATCGTCCGCGACGTTGTCGATACACAGCGAAACCGCTTTTGCCTCGCCGGGTTCGAGGTTTTGCAGCTCGCCCGCTGGGCCTGTGCGATCGAGGATCACTATTCAAAACGTGCCGGCCACAGCCAGCCGATGGATATCGAATGGGCGAAGGACGGCATCACGGGCGAACTTTTCATTCTGCAGGCGCGCCCGGAAACGGTTCACGCTCGAAAAGAGTCGAATTACATCGAGAAGTACAAGCTAACGGGTGTTCACGGAGCTCCGCTTGCAACCGGCGTTGCCGTCGGCGAGAAGATCGGACACGGAACGGCACATGTTCTGATGGATCCTTCGAAGCTGAATACTTTTAAGGAAGGCGAAATCCTCGTCACATCGATGACCGATCCTGCATGGGAGCCGATAATGAAGCGGGCGTCGGCGATCGTAACTGATCGCGGCGGCCGTACCTGCCACAGCGCGATCATCAGCCGCGAGCTTGGGATCCCTTGTATCGTGGGCACGACCGATGCGACCGAAAAGATCAAGAACGGTGCACCGATAACCGTGTCCTGTGCCGAGGGCGAGACTGGAAATATCTATTACGGCAAGATCGATTTCAAGGTCGATAAGCAGAAGATCTCGCAGAAAGAGCGGCCGCGTACGCAAATTATGATGAACGTCGGCGACCCTGAACGGGCGTTCGATGCCGCACGTTTTCCGAACGACGGCGTTGGCCTCGCGCGTCTCGAATTCATCATTAACAACCACATAGGAATGCATCCGATGGCGCTCATCAACTACCCGGATCTCAAGCGTCCTGCGGATGTCGAGACCATCTCTCGCCGCATAGGCGAAGAGGATCCTAAAGAGTACTTCGTTCGCAGGCTCGCGGAAGGCGTCGGACGCATCGCTGCCGCATTCTACCCGAAACCCGTGATCGTGCGTATGTCGGATTTCAAATCCAACGAATACGCGATGCTCATCGGCGGCAAGGAATTCGAGCCCGAGGAAGAGAATCCGATGATCGGTTTTCGCGGGGCCTCACGGTATTACGACGACCGCTACAAAGCGGGATTCCGCCTGGAATGCCTTGCTCTTCAAAGGGCACGCGAGGATATGGGCCTTGTGAATATCAAGCCTATGATCCCGTTCTGCCGAACCGTCGAGGAAGGCGAGAAGGTTATCGCGTTGATGGCCGAACACGGCCTCAAGCAAGGCGAGAACGGACTCGAGATATACGCCATGTGCGAACTTCCGGCGAACGTCGTCTTTGCGGACGAGTTCCTGAAGGTTTTCGATGGCTATTCGATCGGTTCGAACGATCTTACGCAGCTTGCACTTGGCCTCGATCGAGACAGCGAAATGGTCGCCCACCTTTTTGACGAGCGCAACGGTGCGGTAGAGAAGATGGTAGCAATGGCGATCGAGGCGGCTCTGCGCAACGGTAAGAAGATCGGCATCTGCGGCCAGGCGCCGTCCGACTATCCCGAATTTGCCGATTTCCTCGTCGAAAAAGGGATCAACTCGATCTCACTGAATCCGGACACGGTGCTGCAGACAACAGCTCATATCCTTGAGACCGAAAAGAAGCTTGGTGTCGCCGGCGACGTTTCGCAAAAGCCGCTGCGGGCAGTAAAATAGCTACTGCTAGCAGTTTCAGGCAATGGCGATATCCGAAGCCTACATACCGCAGACGGTAGCGGCGCAATTTCGCCGACAGGCTATGCGCGTGTGGCTCGTCGGGCTCGGTGTCGTGCTCTTCTGGCTCTCACTGATCCTCGTCGCCCCGATCGCAAAGGCCGATGGCCTAACTCAGATCTCAAACCCGCTTTATCATTTTTTCAGCTATATTTGCCATCAAATTCCGTCGCGGACGTTCTTCGTCGAGGGTGAACCTTTCGGAGTATGTTCGCGATGTTTTGGTGTCTATTTCGGACTCGTTCTCGGCTACGCGATCTATCCGTTGTGGCGAAAGATAGACGAGGTCGAGCCGATAGCGAAGGTGTGGCTTTTTGCGGCCTGCGTTCCGATCGCGATCGATTGGGCTCTTACAGTATTCGGAATTTGGGAGAACACGTTCCTGTCAAGGTTCGTGACCGGCCTGATCCTCGGCACTGCCTGCTCGACCTACATCGTGCCTGCAACGGTCGAGATCACGCGTAATTTCACATGGAAACGCCGTGGGAGGCAGAGGAAACTTTGACCATTGACGGAGCGTAAAAGAAACAAGATGTCACAGCCAAAAGAAGAGATCATCGAACGCGCGAAGGCCGATCTTGCAAGTCGGCTGGGCGTGGAGCGTTCCAAAATCGAGATCGATGGTGTCGAAGACGTCGAGTTTCCGAACGGATCACTCGGTGCTTCCGTCGATGGCGAGATGTCGATGATGATGATCACGCCGGGCTGGAAGCTCAGGCTTTCTGCGGGCGGCGAAAATTACGAATATCGCGCAACGAACGATCAATTGCGGCTTTTTCGTTTTGAAGGGCGGAATTTCGTCGTAGAATAGTAGAAAGTTTGCCGATAGCGAGGGTTTTATGAATCGCAGCAATATTTGGATACACGTCGGGCTGGCAGTGGTTCTGGTCAGCTTTGCCGCCGTGCTCGGGCGGATCGACCGCATGGCATCCAGCCTTAAGGCCGGCCGACGCACGAACATCGAACGCCAAGCACCGGCCATTCGGATGCCAAGGACTAACGAGCGTTCGATCCCGGAAGTCCTCGTTCGATTCAAAACCAGCACAACCCTCGATCGGATCCGCGAGATCGCCCTTCAGAATAACGACCGCGTTGATGATGAGATCGAGGCTGTCAAAGGCCTGGTCGTTATCGACGATCTCGATGACTCGGACGCCGAGGCCGTCGCCAGGCAGTATGCCGGCCTTCCGAGTGTTCTCTATGCCGAGCCGAACCTTCAGATAAAGCTGGACGAACCTATCCAGAAGCAAGTTCCGCGAGACCTCGTCCTTCGAGACGATCAGCCGGACCAGCCGAACGACCCGAGCTTCCCGGAGCAATGGGCCCTCAATAATCTTGGGCAGAACGGCGGCACTGAACGGGCAGACATAGATGCACTAAAGGCGTGGCAAGTTACAAAAGGCAGTGAAGAAGTAGTTGTGGCGGTGCTGGACAGCGGCGTCGATCTCCGGCATGAAGATCTTCGGGAGAACATCTGGACGCGGCCTGATAACATTCCTCAATACACCGACGATGAGAAAGGCACGTTCAACGACGTTCACGGATTCGATGTCGCCGATGAACTGCCCGACCCAATGGACGACAACGGACACGGAACTCATTGTGCGGGCATCATCGGTGCGATGGGCAACAATGGCGTCGGCGTGACGGGCGTTAACTGGAATGTGAAGATAATGCCGCTCAAATTCCTCGGAAGCGGCGGTTCGGGCACAACGGAAAATGCGATCGAGGCGATCAACTACGCGATCGAGCGCAAAAAGGCGGGCGTGAATGTGCGTGTGATCAGTGCGAGCTGGGGTTCGACTACATATTCGCGTGCACTCGAAGACGCGATCCGTGCAGCAGGCGATGCAGGTATCCTGTTCGTGGCTGCCGCAGGAAACGACGGTACGAATACGGACGTCTGGCCGCATTATCCTTCCAGCTACAAGCTCCCGAACCTCGTCAGCGTCGCAGCCGTCGATCGGAACGATTCTCTGGCATCCTTCTCGAACTTTGGCGTCAAGACGGTCGATCTCGCGGCTCCGGGCAAGGACATCCTTTCGACGTGGATCGGTGACGAATATCGCGAAGCCTCGGGGACATCGATGGCAACGCCTTTTGTCTCCGGCGTTGCGGCGTTGATCGTTGCGCAGTCGCCAAATATCGCCGTAAAGCAGCTTCGAAAGAAGCTTCTCGATTCTGTCGATCTTCGCGACGACCTCAAGGGTAAGGTCGCGACGGGCGGGACACTTTGCGCCGCGAATGCCCTCGGCGTCAAGGACTGACGTTTTCGTACAATACCGCACCGAAGCCGTATATCGGCCAGGCATCGCTACTCGCCCATTTCCGGCAGCCGCCGTCAATCTGTGTTGCTCTAACTCCTGCAATATAAATACTTAACACTCATATTCCTTTCCCGAAACAGTTGTGGCACGCCTCTTGCACTTAACCCTTTCGAGCAATGATGAACATTGCCGATTACGTACTTTTTAGGAGAGAAGAAAAATGAAGATCATTAAGAGCACGGTCGTGGGTTTGGCACTTTCGTTGGTTGTGATCGCACTGCCGGCGATCGCTTCTGCACAGTACGGCGGTTACGGCAATGGTGGATACGGCAACGGACGCTACGGTAACGGCCGTTACGGCAATAACGGCTATTACGGCAACATCGAGAATACCGTTCGCGATCTGAAGCAGCGGGCCAAGAGCTTTGAGCGTATAACCGACAACCGCAACAATCGCGGTAATTACGGCGGCTACTACGGCAATAACATTGAGGATCTTGCGGATCAGTTCGCAAAAGCGGCTGACAAGTTCGAAGACAAATTCGGCCGCGGCCGTAATCTCGACAACAGCGCGGATGCGGCACGCCGCGTCCTTGATCTCGGTAATCAGATCGAGTCGGCGCTTAGCTATAACGGCAACGGCGGATACCTCTATAACCACTGGGATCCGATCGCGAACGACCTTCGCATCATCGCGAACGTTTACGGTATGGGCTATAACGACGGCTACTACCGCAACAACCGGAATACCCGGAACAACCGGAACTATCCGCGGCAGAACAATGGCGGCTGGGGCAACACGCGCAAGCCGAGCTGGTGGCCTTTCTAACTGACAACTGAACTGAAAATGGAGGGAGATCGAGGCCGTCTGAAAGGACGGCCTCTTTTTTGTTTCGTCAATCGTGTATCCTAAACAGCGATGCCCGGAACTCTTTATCTTGTTGCGACGCCTATCGGAAACCTCGCCGACATCACGCTCCGTGCGCTTGACGTGCTTCGCAACGTGGAGATCATCGCTTGTGAGGATACGCGGCACACGCGAAAGCTCCTCGATCATTATCAGATCTCGACAAAGCTTGTCAGCTATCACGAGCACAACGAAGAGGCGCGTGCCCAGGAGCTTGCAAAAAAACTCTCCGAAGGCGCGTCGATCGCGGTCGTTTCCGATGCAGGAACACCGGGCATTTGCGATCCGGGATTTAAGCTGGTCGGCGAGGCGGTCGCGGCGGGAGCGAAGGTGATCGCCATTCCGGGTGCGTGTGCTTTCGTGCTCGCGGCGGTAACGTCCGGGATCGGTACGGACTCGATCTACTTCGGCGGTTTCCTGCCGGCAAAGAGCGGTGAGCGAAGGCGGCGTTTGGCGGAGGTTGTCGATATTCCTGCGACGCTCATCTTCTATGAAGCACCTCATCGCATCGCCGCGTCGCTGCAAGACTGTGCCGCGGTGCTCGGGAACAGAAAAGCAGCCGTCGGACGTGAGCTGACGAAACTGCACGAAGAGACACGTCGAGGCACGCTTTCGGAACTTGCGGCTCACTATAAAGAGAATGCTGCTAAAGGCGAATTTGTCGTTGTGATCGAACGCGCAAGCGTAGAGAGATCCGATGTTTCTGCCGAGCCGGATAGTTTTGCGCAACGCGTAGCAGAATTTGAAGAACAGGGCTTAGATCGCCGTGCCGCAATGCGAAAGGCAGCGAAGGAATTTGGGCTTGCTCGCGCCGAAGCCTATCGCTTGCTTCAGTCACAAAAAGGCCTTTAATAGAGTTAGCCACGAATTCACGAATTAGCTGAAGCGATTCGTGAATTCGTGGCCTTATCTGCGTTTCTAAGGACGACGTTCGGGAACTAGCGTCTTAGTTCCTTTGGCAATTCTTTATCGATTGCGGGGCGAACCTTGAGATCAGCGAGTTTATAGAGGGTCAGCATAATGGTACGCGTGACCTTCTCCATCTTCACGTAATCGATCTTGTCGGCCGTATCGCCCGGTTGGTGGTAATCAACGTGCACGCCGTCAAACCAGAAAGTTACCGGAATGCCGTTCTGCGCGTAATTGAAGTGGTCCGAACGGAAGAAGAATCGGTTCTTGTCGTTCGGGTCGTCATAACGCGTGTCGTAGTCCATCTTCAGATAGCCTGAGTTCACGCCGCTGACGACATTCCCAAGCGTCGAGCTCATCATGTCCTTGCCGATCACGTAGATCATATTCGGGCCGGAAAGCTCTGCGTCTTTCGGGTCGGTATCACCTGCCGGCTTACTGCGGCCGATCATATCGATGTTCAACTGAGCGACGACCTGTTTGATATCGACCGTCGGGAACTTGTTGAAGTATTCGCTACCCCAAAGGCCTTTCTCTTCGCCGCAATGCCAGACGAAAAGGATAGAACGCTTGGGCTTGATGCTCGCATGCGAAAGTGCCTCGGCGATCGAAAGCACAGCGACCGTGCCCGAACCGTCGTCGTCAGCTCCGTTCCAGATCTTGTCAGGTCCGGGAGCGTTCGGGTTCATACCTTCGTGATCGTAGTGAGCACCGATCGCGACCATCTCCTTCTTCAGAACAGGGTCGCTGCCCTCCCAAAGAGCGACGACGTTCTGCGTCCATTTTGTTTCTACCTTTGCTTTTGCTTCGATCACAGCGTTTTTATTGAGATCGAATGATTTGGCGTTGACCTTGTCCGCGCCGCCGATCAAAGCTTCGCCGGGCGTTCCGTTCAGCAGAATGACCGGAAAATGCGGATCGGAAGGCGTGCCGGTGTCGAGCTTTTCCGGTGAAACCTTTGCTCTTGAAAGAAAGCCTTTGATCATCGGCCAGGCTTTTGTGAGCTGTGGGCCAGCTATGACGATAATGCCTTTTGCACCCTTTGATTTTGCGTAGTTGACGGGATACTCCCAATCTACGCCTTCCTTTCCCGTCAGGTCTGCACGTGTTACACCATCTGGAAAACCCGTGGCGTTCAAGCCGCGGGGAAAACCTTTTGCGTAAAGAACGACGATCTTGCCGCTTACATCTAAACCTTCAAGAGCGTCGATGCCTTTCGATTTGATCATCCAGCCGTGACCGGCAAAGACGAGGTCTCCGGAAACCGAGGCGTCGCCCGACATACGGAAATAGTCTTCGTTGAATTTATACGTAACGTCGCCGACTTTAAAGCTGTTAGCGGCCGGATCTGCCGTTTCGTAGCGAAGAGCGATCTTTTGATAGTACGTCCCATCGTCGCCCGCGGGTTTGAATCCCCAGCGGGACAGATTCATTCCGATGAACTTGGCGGTCGTGTCGAGTCCGCGTGAAGGCGTGTCGCGGCCTTCCATTTCATCTGAAGCTACAAAATGCAGATAGTCGCTCATCTGCTTGGCAGTTACACCGGAAACAGCCTTGCGTTCGGCGGGCGTGATCACGATCGGCTTCGGTTTGCTTTGTGCAAAGGCGGCCTGAGCCGCAAATACAGCAATAACAAGAATGCCTATAAGATTCTTTTTCATTATTTCTCCTGAATTTAACTTTCGGCCTCGAGGGCAGAGTATCTAATCTTTTACGTGCTTTGAGCGGATTTTGTTTCGGGTGAGCCGATTATTGAGACCTTGTGCCGGTCGGCGAGTTGTATCATCTCTTCGCGGTCAAATATCAGCGTTTTGCCCGTGGTGATCGAAAGGCAGGTGGCTCCGGCCTCGATCATCTTTTCGACGGTCGGAAGACCGACCACTGGTACGTCAAAACGCATATCCTGACCCGGCTTTGAGACTTTAACGACAGTCAGTCGTCCTTTGGCAAGTTCGCCGGCTCGGCGGATCACTCCATCCGTGCCCTCCATTGCCTCGACCGCGACGCAAGCTCTTCCGCGGACGACGATCGTCTGTCCAAGATCCAGCCGTGCGATCTCGTTTGCGACAAAAAGGCCATACTCGATATTCGCAACCTCTTCTTCGGAAGGCTTTCTGCGGGTGAGGACGCCTTCGGGGGCGAGTTTATCTTTGATGAAATGGGTCGAATCGATGAGCTCGATGCCTTCCTTTGCGAGTTCGTCCGCGACCCCGCCAATTAGGGCATTCGTATTTCGCCGCGGCAGACGCCAAAGCATCTTGACCATACGCACGTCCGGCATAGCACCGGAAAAGATCTGTACGTGCTTGACTTGGCCTGCCATCATCACGCGCGTGACGCCTCGCTGCTTGAAGAACGAGATCATTTTGCCGAGCTGGCCGATCCCGACCCACGTAATTTCATCGGCGAGCGGACCCAGACGCGGATCCGTCTCTTCTTTTATCGCGACGACCGAAAGGTCGACGCCCTGAGCTTTCGCTCCGTCGAGAACCAGAAAAGGGAATTGGCCGTTGCCGGCGATAAGGCCGTAGGTCATTGTTAAAAGGTCACACCAGCCAGCAGTCTCGTTAAGCGTAGGTGTAATAGAACAGCTTTAGCTTTTCGTCGGATGACGAATGCGTCAAGCCGTCGTATTTGAAGCCGAGCTTTAGAAGCAAGTTTTCCGACGCATCGTTGTCGAGCGAGGTAATCGCCAAAACGCGCTCGAAGCCGAATTGTTCGCGGCCATATTGGAGCATCGCTTTCGCGGATTCCGATCCGTAGCCTTTTCTCTCATATTGCGGCAGAAAAGCAAAGCCGATGTCCGGGCCGGGCAGTTCGGCACGGCGTACAAAACCGCAGATGCCGATCGGTGTTCGATGCGGTATGCCGTCAACATCTGCTTTTAGATCGACGACGTAAAGGCCGTAGCCGTGGTCGCTATAGCTCTTTCGGAAACGCTCCTCGATGAACCTCGCCGCCTGCTCAAGATCGCGCACACCGCGATCTCCAATGTTCTTGATGAAAGAAGGCTGATTCAGCAGGTCGAGCGCAAATGCCGCGTCATCGGCAGTGATCTCGCGAAGGATGAGCCGCGGTGTACGAAGGATCTCTATTTGCACCTATTCGCTGAAGGGCTGCATATCGCCCGGCTTTCGCAGCATTTTATTGACCTCATCCAGATGCATCTCTTCCTGCAGGATCATCTCGCGAGCGTACTCTTCAAGCGACACGGAGTGGCCCTCGACCTTCGAGAGCAGGTCGTAATAAGCCTTCAAGGTCGAACTCTCGTGCTCGAGGCTTTCGCGCAGGATGTCGCCGATGTCGTGCTTTTCGGTCTCAAGCAGCGGCCCGATCTTCAAACTCGGATGCCCGCCGAGCATCGTCACGAACTCACCCGCCTTGTGTGCGTGCGCGAGCGATTCGTCGGCATTGCCTTTCAGCCACGACACAATTGGAATTCGATTGTATCCATAAACCATCAAGCTGTAATGCGTATAACGCACCACTCCGGCAAGTTCCAGTTCCATGATCCGGTTGAGGATCTCGATCGCATTTTTGTTTTCCGTTTCGTTCATGATCTTTTAACGTTTCGTGAATGGGCCGCGAATGTGGAGTATCGTTACCAATTTTCCTTCAAGATGAAAAAGGACGTTGTTTCTATCGATTGATAGTACTCGTGTTTCTGCCCTATACCGATGCTGTTGTGGAGCTAATGGACAACCTAGCGGTGATTTGGACAGCAGTTCGCTGATCCTGTCGCGTATCTCAAAATACCATTTCGCCGACTGCGGTGCTCCCCACGCCTCACAGCCCCATTCAAATGACGCATCCAGGTCGGCAATTGCATCATCGGAAAACTCGACCACGAATCGTTTCATTCGCTGAGCAGGTTCTTGTACTTCTCTTCAAACTCCCGAAAAACTTGCTCGGCCGGCTTAGTGCGGCCGGAGCGCATGTCATCAATGCCGCGGTTGACGCTCGCTATCATGTCGATCTGATCTTTATCACGCAAATATTCGTCATACGATTCAGCGTCGATCAGAACCATGTCCGCCTTTCCATTGACAGTGAGAACAATTGGCTGCTTGGTCCTCTTCAATTGCCGCCTGAATTTTGCAGTGTCCCGCTTGAAAACACTGAGGCTCTGGATATCGCGGCTAAGTTTCATAAAACGAATCTTAACACAAGTTGCTAAATTTAGTGTGAATTTAGCGAGCGTTATGCTCTTGCAGTCAGTTTACGATGACAACCGGCGGCAATTTTATCTTCGGCGGTAAGTTCGGCGAGAAGTCTTTGCAGGCGCGGATAGTGTTTCGGAAATCTAAATCGAACTGGCGAGCCCGGGTTTCGTCATCGAACACGAATGTCAGGATCTCGCCATAGATCTTTTTAGTTGTGTGTTCCCGCGTCGCCGTCAGTAGAATAGGCAAACCGCTCTTCGCCTGTATCTGCACGGCCCAGTTATTATAGCCCGGCTTTTTTGGGTTCTTCGAAAGCATTCGCGGCCGCTTTCCTTTACTATAGCTTAAGTCGTAAAGCGGAATGTAGAGTTCGAGATGTGAGGGTTGTTGGTTACGATATAGACCGGAGAAGAAGTCGTGCGTGTTTTTGTAGCTACGATAATTGTCGGTAGCCAAGAACTCATAAGAGATCAAGCCCACCGTATTTTCCAATTTCAAGGAACAGTCATTGAGCTGCGCAAATGTCAAACCTTTTTGAAGGTGAATCTCCTGATATGGCACTTTTCCAATCTCAAGATCCGTATCGTTAAACCCCTTGTTCAGAATCATTATCTCTGCTTGTCCGAAATCGTCCTTATACCGCGGTTCGATCATCGACGACGGATCTTGATTCTCCGGCGGTTTGACCTGCCCTAATGCATTGCCTGCGCAAAAGCCTAGTAGGAAAACGAGCATGACGGAATAATGCACCCAACACACTACGCTTCGATTCTCCAACTGCAGAGTCCTATTCATAACTTCATCTAGTTCGTCATTGCTGCAACTCAGATTCCGATTGTTCGATGTCGATGAATTTGTTTCTTCCGTCGGCGACAGCTTAGGCAGTCGGTCAATGAAAAGAAATCTGCTGCCATAACCCTCGAAATTTAGCTCAAGCGCTCGCTTATCCACTCCGGGTCGCGGCGACAATCGATGACTGCATCAACCATTACTTCGTCGTTCTCGATGAGGTAATAGATCGCATAAGGAAACCGTCGAGTGAACATTTGATGATAAGGTTCATGATAGATTGGGTGAATGCCGCCAATAGCTTCCAGTTTCCTGATATTGGTGAGGATCGATCTGAGGAACTCCGCTCCCAAACCCGTCTCCTGTTGTTCGTAAAACCAAAATCCGTTAGCTAGGTCTTCCTCCGCGCCATCGAGAATATGAACATTCATGAGAGTCGGTTCATTAATCTCTTTTCTACTTCATCCAAAGATGAGTATCGAGCCTCTCCGCTTAATACCGATTGACGGCGTTCATCAAGAATTTGCTTGTGCCAGCTCAAAGATGGCAGGCTATCCGAGCGTTGAAGCATGTCTTCCCAAAGCGCTTCCATTAACTCGACTTTTTCGCCGACCGACAATTCTTCAAGGACTAGTCTATGTTGCGGATTCATGGGCGAATTATAGCATAGCTTTTCCTATCATCCGCTCTTATTCTGCCTGCTCTCTCGCGTGATAAGAGCTGCGAGTTAGCGGCGAGGATTCGACGTGTTTGAAGCCCATTGCTTCGCCGATCTGTTTCCATTCGGCGAATTCTTCGGGCGTAACGTAGCGTTCGACAGGCAGGCGCTTTTCGTATGGCTGCAGATACTGACCGATGGTCATAATATCGCATGAAACCTTACGCAGGTCTTTCATCAGATCGACGACCTCTTCGAATTCCTCGCCGAGGCCGGCCATAATGCCGCTCTTTGTGAGCATCTGTGGAAATTGCGTATCGCGATAATGTGCGGCGCGTTCGAGCAGTTCGAGCGTCTGTGCATATTTCGCGTCGGGGCGAACACGTCGGTAAAGGCGTGCGATCGTCTCGGTATTGTGATTTAGAACTTCGGGCCGTGCGTCGAGAACGTTGTTCAGAGCCTGCTCGTCGCCGTTGAAGTCAGGGATCAGCACCTCGATCTTGCATTCGGGGTTCATCTCGCGAACCTTGCGGATCGTTTCCGCCCAGTGCATCGAGCCGCCGTCGGCCAAGTCGTCGCGGTTTACCGAAGTGATGACCGCGTGTTTGAGATCAAGATGCTTTACCGCTTCGGCGACGTGGGTCGGTTCGAGCGGATCGAGGTCCAGCGGTTTCCCTTTGTTGACCGCGCAAAAGCCGCAATGGCGCGTACACGTATCGCCGCCGAGCATAAACGTCGCGGTCTTGTCCGTCCAGCATTCGAAGATGTTCGGGCACTTTGCTTCCTGACAGACGGTGTGGAGGTTGAGGCCGTCGATCAGCTCCATCACCTGGTTCTGATTTCGCGGGTCTCCGAGCTTGATCTTCAGCCAGTCGGGCTTCTTAAGCCGCTCCCGGCCTTTTCTGTTGAGAAACTTCTGGACTAAAACCCTTTCCTCGATCATAAAACTCCATTTTACGCCAGCGATCAGATTATCCAAAGATCGTTCTGCGTGGCCCCGGAAAAGCCATGGCGGGATGCGATCATATCTTCGAGATGACCTTTCCGATCACATCGCCACGCGATATAAGGCCGAATGTGCGGCTGTCGGAGCTCGCCCCTGGGTTGTCGCCCTCAAGGAACAGTCGACCGTCAGGCTCGATCGAACTCAGTCGCTTTATTATTCGGACACCGGTCTTGTAGGGATGACGGACGAGAACTACGTCTCCTTGGCTCAGGGGGGCTTTTGGATCCGTCAGGATGCGTTCGCCTTCGAGCAGACCGGGCACCATCGAATCACCGACCACCTTGAAACCGATCCTGCGGCCGAGAAGCAGCCGCAGCCATTCGGCGATACCGGCGACGGGTATTTCGTCACGCATAGGGGCGAGAAAGAGAGGGCGACAGCCCTGGTTTCGTCTGCCGCCGCTTAGTTTCTGTCGGATCAGGATGCCGTGTACCAGGCAACATCCTTGTCTTTGCTGCCCCAGAACATGCCGTGAATCGCCTTGATCGCTTCCATCAGCTCCTGTGCATGCTCAAGGCTGACCTCGACCTTTACGGCTGAACAAAGCTTCGCGGCTTTCCAGAACGTATCGTGAAGGTCCGGATACTTTTCAAGATGTGCCGGCTTGAAGTAATCCGTCCACAGGATCAGAAGCTCGTCCTTTGCGACCTGGGCCTGCTCCTCCTTCACCAAAATGTAACGCGTCAGGGTGTTGTGAAAATTCACCTTCGCCTTGGTATCAGCGTTGTCCGCGAGCTTTAGGTCGAGGATCTTTTTGGTCATCGAGAGGGCAGCTTCAGCAGCGATGCGGGCCGATGCCGGATCGTAGACCCCGCAAGGCGCGTCGCAATGGGCTTCGGCAGCTTCAAAGTTGTTCGTGAGTTTATTCTTGAGTGTTTCAAACATAGTAGGTCGTTCTCCGAGCCTGGTCTAGGCCTATTCTTCGGGCCGCGGGCCGGCATCGATGCCGGCGACACTTGCCTGATTGATCACATTGACCTCGAGATCGTTCTTCAACCGTATCTGGCAAGACAAACGTGTGTTCGGGCCGAGGTCGGCCTTTGTTAACAGAATTGCTTCCTCATTCGGGCCCATTTGCCCGGCATCGCCGGAAAGCAATTCGATCCTGCAGGTCGTGCAGCGGGCATTTCCGCCGCATCGATGTAAAATATCGACACCATTGTCTTCGAGCGCAAGCACGAGCCTGCGTCCGATTTCAGCGTCGAACGAAACTGGTCCATTTGCCGTGTTGGCAACGATTTGCGGCATTAATTACTCCTTTGTCCTTTTCAAATAAATTATAGTCAATCGATCTTAACTTGTCGATTTCCTTGGCTTTAGCTCCGAACCTGCACCTTTTCGCGAAATTGGTTTATCGCGACAAAAACGACATCCGCGGAGGTGACCTTGACCTTCTGTCCCTGGTTGCCGAACCTTTCCGCTTCGACCTCTACGTGGACCGTGACCGAAGTATTTCCGACCTTGATCGTCTCAGCGTAGAAGCTCACGAGATCGCCGATGAAGACCGGTTCATGGAAAACGACCTCTTTCATCGCGACCGTCACGAATCGGTCGTGCTTGGTTCGCCGTACGGCCTCAACGCTTCCGGCCACGTCAATGTAGCTCAATATTATTCCGCCGAACACGGTGCCGTGAGCGTTCGTATCCCTCGGCATCATCGTCAGCCGAATGGCAGCATCTCTTATCGGTTCTTGATCCATATTAGTTGTTAAGTAGTTGCTTCTCGGTCCATTCGCGAATGACATCGCGAAGGTCGTTCAAATGCTCGTCAAAAAAGTGTCCGCAATTCTCGAAGATCACGACCTCGGCCTGGGGGATCTGGTCGGTGATCGAACGCAAACCGGCGACCGTGCAGAACTCGTCGGTATCGCCGTGAATGAACAAGATCGGCTTCTTGACCTTCGTGAGAAAGTCGAAGTCTTGATATTTCTCGACGGGTGTGCCGATCGAAATAAGACATTTCACACGTTCATCGGCCATGCCTACCTGCATTCCTGTTCGCGAACCGAAAGAGAAGCCCGCGAGTACGATCGTGTCGTCCGGAAATTCGGCCTTGAGATATGCGAGTGCATCGGTGACGTCTTCAACGCCTCCTTCGACGTCATTATGCACCCCAGTTGAGGCTCCGACGCCGCTGAAGTTGAACCGCAATGTCGTAAGCCCCGCATCGACAAGCCCTGCAGCGGCACGGAAAACGACCTTGTTGTGCATCGTCCCGCCGCCAAGCGGATGCGGATGGCAGACCAACGCCACGCCCTTGCGAGGTTCAGAAGGCTCCTTGAGGATCGCCTCAAGCTGGCCATGGCTCGCCGGAATGAAAAGATTTCCTTTCGGGTACATAGACAAAGAAAGCATTGTAGCGAAAATGGGCATATCTGTCATAGAGATAGTTACAAATAGCTGGCCGCCGCGACGGAGATGTTGCGGCGATATTAGATTTAACCCTTGTTTCGTGCTACTTTTTTCTTTTCGCCTGAACTATAACTTTTCCAAGATCGCCGCTAATAAATGGACGAAAACCTCGAAACTCCGATACAAGATAAAGAGACGAAGAAGCAAGGTTGGAAGGAATTCCTCGAGACCGACCGCGCCGTGCGGATCACGTATCTGACGTTCGGCCTGCTGGCGGCGGCGATGGTGATGATCTTCTTGCAGACACGGACCGATGCGATCTGCTGCGGAGATTGGGACGGCTATTACCACATCAAATGGTCATCGCTTCTCTGGGAGAATTTCAGCCATGGCAAATGGCTGCCGACGTTCGAATGGCTGCCGCTGACGGTGCTTAATCCGCAATCTTACGCCGATCATCATTTTCTCTTCCACCTTTTGCAGATACCGTTCCTTTGGTTCTTTGACCTGCAGACGGCGGCAAAGGTCTCGACGATCTTTTACGGCAGCTTAGCGATCTTTTCGGTCTATTGGCTGCTCGTTCGTTACGAAGTGAAGTATCACCTCGTTTGGTTTGCGGCTTTGATGTGCTGTGCGAACGCATTCTTCTATCGGATGAATATGGCGAAGGCTCCGCCATTGACGATCATCATCTCGGTCATCGGCATCCATCTGCTCTTCCAACGCAAATACGTGTGGCTTGCTCCGCTGATGTTCGCATTCGTTTGGACATACAGCCTCTTCCCGCTGCTTTGGGGAGCCGCGCTGATCTGGACGATCATCATCGCGTGGAATGAACGGCGTTTTGAATGGCGGCCGTTGGCCTATACGACGCTCGGCCTCGTGCTCGGCAATCTCATCAACCCGTATTTTCCGCAGAATCTGATGCTCTTCTACGAGCATTTGATGGAGAAATTCAAGCTCGCGAGCGACTTTGCAGTCGCGGTTGGCGGTGAATGGTATTCGTACTCGGCACAGGAGATCTTGACCGATTTCCCGATCGCGATCCTGGCGATGGTCGTCGGTTATATCCTGTTCGTACCGCGCAATGGAAAGCTGCCTGAGAAGGCGACATTCTTCCTTGCCTTCGTGAGTTTTCTTTGTGCGTGGCAGTTCAGATCGAAGCGTTTCGCCGAGTATTTTCCGCCTTTTGCGATACTCTTTGCGGCATTCAGTTGGCAGGCGTTCACAGCGCCGAAGGTCGCAGAACTTCCGGATGAATTTCGCCGCGAGATCGACCCTTATCTCGACAAAGGCGAGGTGCCGAAGTCGCGTTTTGATAAGTGGAAGGAAGGCGCTGCCTGGGTCGTCGGCTGTATCCTGTTCGTCGTCGTGATGCTTAATACCGTCGGATTTCACCGTTTCGGCATTGAATGGAACGGTGTTGCCGACAGCATCCGCGGCAACGAAGCGGCGGATAAATACAAACGTGCTATGGAGTTCGCTACGGGTCTTGACGATACGGGTGCGGAGAATATCCCGAAAGGTGAGCTGATCTTTAACGCGAATTGGGACGACTTCCCGAAGCTCTTTTATTACGACACCAAGCACCGATACGTTTACGGGCTTGACCCGAACTATCTCTATTCCGAGCATCCGGATCTTTACAAGCTTCTGAAGGATATTACGGAAGGCAAGACCGATGATCCGGGACCGCAAATACGCGATAAGTTCGGTGCGAAATACGTGTTCACAGATGCGAAAGAGAACACCGATATGGTCGCAAAGCTGCTCGACAGCGGCTGGGCCGATATGATCTACGAGGATGACGAAGCACGCCTTTTGAAGATCCGCGATAATAAGGCAGAACCGCCGGCGGAAGACGTCGATGACAAGACGCCGCCGACGGCCGAAGAAGAAAAAGAGCTCGACGAGATCGAGAAGAACGATGCTCAAAATGCGAACGTAGATCCTGACGACGACGGGGCGAACGACCAATGAGATCGACATTGCCGACATTGCTGCTGCTTGCGGTCGCGGCCTTTGCCGGCGCGTGCGCGAACCAAACGATCTTGAACGACGGAAAGGTGCCGGAGGCAACGCCGGAAGTATCGCCGACACCGAAAGGCTTCGCTGCCGATCTTCGCGCCGCGAAAGACGCGGGCTATCTCTACATTTACCTGATGCGGCGCAAGGACGGCGGGCAGATCGACTACCACGACAAACTGCTCCTTTCATCGCACACAGGAAAGGCGAGTCGGCGAGCCGCATCCGAGGACGGAACGGCATACACGATCGCCGGCAACGAACCTTTGCCGGAAGCGGACATCAACGCCCTGCACGCGAGGTTTACGATCTCGATACTCACTCAAGATTCGCAGTCAGCTAATTCGAATCAGAATTCTGCGGCAAACGGTGAAAAATAACGTATAGTTATTCACATTTAGATGGCCGATCTGCTCAACAAAGAAAGATCCGAGACTGCCACCGCTGTGGAACGCCGCCGAGGCCCTGCTGCCGGCACTGTTGCAAGAGTGGTCGTGCTTACGATCGTGCTTCTGCTCGTTGCTGCGACGGTCCTGTATGGAGCGTATCTTCTCAAGCATTTGCTCTTCCTCGTCGTGATCTCGGTCTTTTTCGCTTACCTGCTCGACCCGCTTGTGAGATTGCTGCGGCGGCCCTTCAAAGCGGCCGGCAAAGAGAAGTTCATGCCGAGGGGACTCGCGATCCTGATCGCTTACGCGATCGTCTTTTCGGTCGTCGGCTACACGATCGCAGCCATTGCGCCGCGAGTTTCGGAGCAAGCCACTGAATTCGCAAAGAATATTCCGGGATACATGACCGCGATGCGCGAGAAGTATGACGAGGCGACTCGCCGCTTTAATCGCGTGCATATGCCGGAAGACGTTCAGAAGAACATCACCGACAAACTGACCGAAGTCGGCACGACGGCCGCAACTGAGATCACGACGTTCTTGGGAACGACGATCCTTTCCATCCTTACGATCTTGCCGTGGTTCGTTCTTGTTCCGGTACTTGCATTCTTCTTCTTGAAGGATGTAAACCTCGTACGCCTCGCGGTCTTGCGAATGTTTCCTGTCGGGCCGCATCGCGCCCGTGCGGAAGCGATGATGGCGGACATCAACTTGACGCTTGCGGCCTATACTCGGGCGCAGCTCATCTCGTGCGTGATGATCGGCATCATCTGCACGCTCGGGTTTTACACGATCGGCCTCAAATACGCGCTTCTGCTCGGCATTCTCGCCGGCATCTTCGAGTTCGTACCCGTTCTAGGTCCCGCGACGATCGGTATCGTAGTCGTACTCGTCGCCGCCTTCGGCGAATATCCGACAAAGGCGTGGTATGTTGCAGCCTTCCTGATCGCGCTTCGCATCTGTCAGGATTATGTGATCTATCCGCGGATCGTTCGCGGCGGCATTCACCTGCATCCGCTGATGATCATTCTCGCAGTTCTTGCCGGTGAACAAATAGGCGGAATTCCCGGCGTCTTCATTTCCATTCCGATCGTTGCCATCGGCAGCGTCGTCTATCGGCACATACTCGAACACCGCGGCAGCCGCAGCGTTATGTCGCTCTGGATAGAAGAACCGCGTATGGTCGAATCCTTAAGCGTTGAGATGACCTCGACAGCGGAGATCTACTCGTCCGAACTGAAAGAAAAAGAAGAATAAATGTACCACCTAGCACTCTTTATCGGCTTTCTTTTCATCTTCTTCGTGATCTGTATGGTCGTCTATATCGCCGTCGTCCGCGCCTACTATTGGGGCGACAAAGACAAGCCGCCGAAGGAGAATGCCTCGAAAGACAGCAATGGACAGGCCTCTTGACGACCTCACCTGAAAAAAAGGATGCCGGATGAGAAACGCTCACCCGGCATCTTAGGTTTTGGCCTCGCTGGCCAGAGGGAAGAGTGGCTCAAGGAAGCCCGTACGCGTCCGCCGTTCGCCTGCATCAACTGAACCACGAATACAACCCTGCGGCCCGGACGTTAGTGCTTGACACGCGTGCTATAATCATAAATAGGATCACAACAAGCGTTGTGATATGCAGTTTGAAGTTTTTTTCATTTTTCGTGGAAGAATCGCTGTAAATGGTGATACAAATGGACTTATTTGTCCCACGGCGGGTGTGGGACAGCGTGGGACACGGGACAGGTTTGAAAACAGGCGTGCACTATAAAAGAGCTTTGAAATCGGCCTCGCGGTCGATCGAGAAGGCGATCTCGACAATAAAAACGGGCTTTTTGAATGGCAGGCCGGCGAGCTTTACGGCGTCCTTTGCCGTGGTCAGGAAGTACGAAGCTACGGCCTTTTCTGCAGCATTTTCGAGCTTTTTGACATCGGAGAGAGCGTATCTATGGTGATCGCGGAACCGCATTTGGCCCGCAAGGTCGTAGTTCTCACGCTCCAGAAGGCCGAAAAAATTCTCGGGATTGCCGATGCCGCAGAACGCAAAACCTTTCGTATGGGCGATCGAGGCAGAGGCAGGATCTACGTTGTTCAACGGTGTAAGACGGGCGATCTTCGTGCGCGCCTCAAAGATCGGAACCGACGGTGCGATCCGCATGATCTCGCTCCTTATGCCCTTAACGTCGGCGGCGTCCGCACGGGTTATGACAACGGCATCCGCACGCGAGATCGCATCGAGCGGCTCGCGAAGACGCCCCGCAGGCAGCAGTTTGCCGCCGCCAAAAGGATCGGTCGCATCGATGCAAAGGATGTTCACGTCGCGGGCGGCCTGCCGATGCTGAAACGCATCATCGAGCAAAAAGACGTTTATGCCGAATTCTTCTTTTGCCCAAGCCGCCGCCGACACGCGGTCGGCGTCCGCGACGATCACGGCCTTTTGGCCAAGGCGTTTCGCCATCTCGACAGGTTCATCACCGGCCGCTGCAGGATCGGCGAGAATTTGTCGGCCGTCCGAGACGAGGACGCGCATCTTCGTTCTGCGTCCGTATCCTCGCGTCAAGATGCAGACGCGTTTGCCTTGCCCGGCGAGGATCTCGGCGCATTTAATGACGAGCGGCGTCTTTCCCGTGCCGCCGGTGGTCAGGTTGCCGATGGAGATCGTGCGTGCAGAAAGAGGAGTGATCGGCGTCGTTCCATCATCAAAACGCCGATTACGTCTCTCGATGAAACGCCCGTAAATAGAGGCAAAAGCGCCAAGCATATCGCCCGACAATTATCATTTATCGAACGGCGTTTTTCAATTTTTACGAGCTTTGTTGGTCAGCTGGACGAGGCGGTCGAGTTTGTTCTGTGCCTGGCCGCTGTCGATGCTTTGTTCGGCAAGACGTGCGGCGTGCATCGGCTCCTTGGAAAATCCGCCGACGATAAGGGCCGCGGCCGCATTCATCACGACGAGCGAGCGAGCTTCGTCGCGGCGTTTACTCGACAGGACCTCGCGGATGATCTTTGCACTTTCTTTCGGAGTCTTGGCGCGGAGATGGTCGATCGGTGCCGGCTTAAGCCCGAAATCCTTTGGTGCGATCTGGAAGCCGCGAGTTTGTCGAGAAACCGTTTCCGCAACGAGTGTCGGGCCGGCGAGCGTGATCTCGTCAAGGCCGTCGCTGCCGTACACGACCCACGATTTATCGGTCTTGAGAAGAGCGAGGGCTTTGGCGGCCGGCTCGACCATCGATTGATGCCAAACGCCGATGAGAGAACGATTCACGCCCGCGGGATTTGCGAGAACGCCGAGAAGATTAAGGCACGTCCGGATGCCGAGGCTTCGGCGAACTTCCGCGACGCGTCTCAAAGAAGTATGGAACTTTGGTGCGAAAAGGAAACTGATCGCGACGCCGTTCAGGCTTGTCTGGGCGACGGAAGGTTCGCTTGCGACCTTTACGCCAAGTTCTGTCAGAACGTCGGCGCTTCCCACACGCGTTGCAACTCCGCGATTCGATTGCTTTGCGATCATCAATCCCGCACCTGCGGCGACGAATGCCGCGGCGGTCGAGATGTTGAATGTCTTTGCGGTCGAGGAACCTGTGCCCGTGATATCGACAGCGTTCTTCTGAAGGGCACGGATGTGGGTCGCTTGCTCGCGCATCACAAGCGCCATTCCGGCGAGTTCTTCGAACGTCTCGCCCTTGATCGTGAGCGCGGTCAATGCGGCAGCTATCTGATTCGATCCGGTCTTTGGATCGGTGATAGCGGTGTAAAAGTCCGCGGCTTCGCGGCCCGAAAGGTCTTCACCGCGAAGGAGTTTCGCAAGAAACGGGTAGAGCGGGGTTTCGGCGCGCGGGTTTGATGCCGCGATAGGTGCGCTCAAGAGCCAGTCTGTCTTTGACCCGGACATAGAGAAAAATGAGAGTAAAGGAATGCGGAAAAGAGAGGAAAGAGATCGGGACGATCGCGTCCCGCCCTGCTTCTACTATCTCAAACCGCCATAAAGTTTTGCAACAGCTTTTTGCCGTGCTCGGTCAAGATCGATTCGGGATGGAATTGAACGCCCTCGATCGGAAGTTCCCTGTGACGCAAGGCCATAACGAGCCCGTCGGGCGATTCGGCCGAGATCTCCAATTCGGCGGGAAAGCCGTCGCGTTCAACAACAAGCGAATGGTATCGTCCGGCGTTGAAATCCTGCGGCACGCCGTCAAAGAGCGTTTTGCCGTCGTGGCGTATCGTTACGGGCTTTCCGTGGATAGGTTCGGGGCCGCGGACGACCTTTCCGCCGAAATGCTGTCCGATCGCCTGATGTCCGAGACAGACGCCGAGTATCGGAATTTTCCCCGCAAAATGCCCGATGGCCTTCATCGATACTCCCGCATCATTCGGCGTTCCCGGCCCGGGCGAAATAAGAAGCCGTGCGGGTTTCAGCTCGCGTTCCATCTCTTCGACGGTCATTTCGTCATTGCGGATCACGCGCATTTCCGCTCCCAACTCGCCGAAATACTGGACGAGATTGTATGTGAACGAATCGTAGTTATCGATGATGACGAGCATTATTCTCTGCGTCTAGAGTATCAAGTAGCGGCGAGCCTGTCGCGGCTCCCGGGGGCGGCAAGCGATATTTTTGCTTGTTCGCACCGCGATTTCCGAATATTATTGACCCCTGCATCTTCGCTGTTATTAAAGGCTGACTTATGAAGAAACCTTTCCTCGCTCTGCTTATCGTTCTTGGCTCGACGGTGTTTGCCTCTTCTCAGACGGTAACACCGACACCCTCACCTACGCCCGACCCTGAAAAGGAAAAGGCACAGGTGATACGGTTCCTCCGCGATCTCGATCAGGAGATATCCAACTTACGGTTGCCGGAGAATCGCGTGGCTCTCTTTGCGGAGATCGGCTCTGTGATGTGGCAGTTCGATGAGCAGCAGGCACGTGCGCTCTACGGGAAGGCGGTCGGTGATCTGCAGCAGCTGATAATCGAGCACAATAATGCGGTCGCCGCGGAAAAGGCGGCAAAGGCCGCCGATCCGGACGCTTTGACCGTAAGTTTTGTAGGCAACATGTTCGGCTCAGGTTCACAGGCTGATGCGCAGATCCTTCGTTCGGTGCGAGAGAACGTTCTGCTCGCGATCGCCGATAGCGATCCGGACCTTGCGATGAACGCGCTCGCAACGACCGCTGACATCGAGGTAGACAAAGAGAACGATATCTATCGATATGTAGCGGAAGATACTCTTGCATCAAAGATCGCTGCGCGTGTCGCGGCACGAAGCCCAAAGCGTGCATTGGAACTGGCCCTTGATTCCCTAAAGAAAGGTTTGAGCGCGTCACAGCTCGATGTTCTTCGAAAGCTCAATGAGGCCGATCCCAATAGTGCAAAGACGCTCGGTGCAGCGATGCTCTCAAAAGCAAAAGACAGCAAGGTGCAAGACTATGTTTTGTCCCAATTCTTAAGTACGGCAGACTCGCTCCTTGAAGAGTCGAAGAATAAAGAGTCGAAACCGTCCCCATTTACCCAAGCCGAGGTTCGAGAGATCGCTGGGTTGCTGGCCGATAGGATCCAAGAAAATGGAGGCCTTTCATATTACATCGACGATATCGAAAAGTATCTGCCGGCTCGGGCTGCCGCATTAAGGGCAAAGAACCGCTCGAATTCGAACATTTCGGGCAACTTCGCCGTGCCTCCGCCAGTTTCCACGGGCAACGCTTCCAACTCGAATAGTATGGGAACGGAAGATGACGCTTGGCAAAAGAGGCAAAGCGAGGATCGAAAGAGCCTTCAGGCATTTACAGCATTATCCGGCGGAAAGCTTCCTAAAGAAGAACGCGAAAAGGTGTTGGCAGAGGCAAGAAAGACGGTTTTGAGGATCCGCGATCCAAAGGACAAGGTGTTCGCTCTTACGGCGATCGCCACCGCAGTTGTATCATCCGACAAAGATCTCGCCCTTGAATTGATGCGGGAAGCAGATCGCCTCGCGCCGCTCTACCCTAAGACGATGATGGACTTTATGACGAGTTATGCGGTCGCAAGCGGCTATGCGATGGTCGATCCAGAGCAGGCGTTCGCGCGGTTCGAGGCCTTGATCGCCAGCACCAACGAGATCATAAATGCGGGTGTAAAGATAGCTGAGTTCATTGATGTTAGCGGTGCGATGGTCAAGGACAATGAGATCAAGGCCGGTGTACTTGGCGGGCCGATGGCCGGCGAAATTCGAAACTTGACGTCCATGGCCGGTGCACCCATCCGAAGCCTGGCGGAATATGACCTTGCACGAACCCAGGCACTTACGGATCGTTTTGACCGGCCGGAAGTTCGCGTACTAGCAAAGCTGTTAGTGCTGCGCGCGTATGCGACCAAATTCACCGCCAAGTCTGAAGTTCCGGACGCAGATGCGGATACGCCGGTGCAGGTACCCGATGCTCTTAAGTAAGGCTCGTGCCCAGGAGCCATTGGCCGCCATCGACGATGATCGTTTCGCCGTTGATGTAGGTCGCCGCGGCGGACGCGAGGAAGAGAGCGGCATTCTCGATGTCCTCGATACGGCCGAATCTCCCGACAGGGATCTTCCGCATGAGTTTTTCGCGAAGTTCGGGCATCAGAAGGCGCTTCATTCCTTCGGTGTCCTCGATCGGCCCGGGAGCGATGCCGTTGACGCGAATGCCGTATCTGCCCCATTCGACCGCAAGATTTCGGGTGATCGCGTCAACTCCGGCCTTTGCGGCCGAGACGTGTATCTGCATCGGCGTCGCGAGATAATGCAGAGTGGCCGAGATGTTGATAATTTGACCCCGGCTCTCTTTTAGGGCTTCGAATGCAGCACGGCAGACGTTGAACGTACCCTTCGTGTCGATATCGACGACCGTGCCGAAGCCGTTCGCGGAGAGTTCGGAGGCAGGCGAGAGGAAGTTTCCCGCGGCACCGTTCACGACGATGTCGATCTTACCGTAATGCTCGCGAGCGGCGTTGATCGCGTTCTCGACCGCCGCATGATCGCGAACATCCGAGACGACCGTGAAACACTCGCCGCCGTTCTCCTCGATATACTGCTTTTTGGCGATGAGATTTTCGTCCTTTCGGCTTGTGATAGCGAGCTTTGCACCATGCTCGGAAAATGCACGCGCGATGCCGCCCGTAATACCCGTTGCCCCGCCCGTTACAAAGGCGACTTTCCCTTGTAAAATGGAGTCTGCAAATACTTTGCTCATAGTGTTAAAGATTCTATCACGCAATTTTAGGCTGACTATTCCGGCGATCTTGATCTCTGTTTCGCTGTGGGCGGCATCGTGTTCGAGTTCGCCTACGGATCTGCGCTCGCTCGCCCCGAGTGAGACACTGATCTACCTCGAGACGAATGACCTTGGCCGTGCCTTGCGTTCCGTTTTTGATAGCCGTGCGGTAAAAGTGAGCAAGCTTCAGGTGCCGGACCTTTCCGCTCTTGATGGTGTTCAGGCCGCCGTCGTGGTCGCGGGATTCGAGATGCAGGAGCAGAAGCTTACCGAAGAACAGAGCGTCGGCAAGATCACACCGAAATTCGCACTGATCGCCGATACGCACAAATGGAATTATCAGGCTCGCGCGTTCGCAGAAGCCAAACTCGGAGGTTTCGTCGCTGACATTTACGGCAGTGAACCGAAACTCGAAAAGAGCGAGAAGGCAGGCGGTTCGTATTTTGCATGGACAGCGGCGGATGGCAGAAAGGCCTTTGCACTTGTTACGGGCGGCCTCATCTACTTCGGGAACGACGAGGGACTTATCGACCATTGCATCGCGGTCAGAAAGGGCGAGGGCACGGCGTTTGACGCAAGGTCACTGCATCCTTCGGCTCCGACGGACCTTGCCTACGGCTATATTTCGCCGGACGGCATGGCACAGATCGCGAATGTGCTCGGCGTCCGTCTCGCGGCCGAAAGCACCGAGGAAGGCGAGGTTCGCAGCGCGATCGCAGGTGTTCTCCCTAAGCTGATACGCGGTGCGGTCAGAGATGTGCACTGGACGGCGAAAAAGAAGGACGACAAGGTCGAAGATCGTTGGGAGATCGATATGCCGAACGAGGTTGCAGCGGTCTTTGCCGAGACGATGACGCCTGCAGACGGCCAAGCCGACGCGTCTCTAGCAGCTCTCATCCCCGCAAGTGCTCGTTCGGCGACTATCTACAACCTCAAGACACCGCAGGTCGCTTGGAGAAGCGTATTGCTGACCGCCGAGCATTTGAGCGACCCTTTCACGGCACGGGTCTTTTCGGAGATAGGCACGGCGTTGTTCGAACCATACGGCATCGGCGATCCCGAGAAATTTTTGAGCTCCGTCGATGGACGCATCGTTACGCTCTCGCTTGCGGAAGATCAGGCTGCCGCGGTCGTAAAGCCTTCAACGAACGGCCAGCTTCAGGGCCTTGTGCCGGAGCTTGGTCCTGCGGCAAACAAGAAAGGCGACGCAGAAACGCCCGATTCCGCTGTGCAGTACACGGGGAATCTTGCGGTCGTCGGCGAAAAAGACACGGTATTGGCGTGTGTCGCCGGCGGAGCAAAGTCGGATATTGCCGACGCCTTGTTTACGGCTGATCCGGCTTCGATCAGCACGGTCTCAAAGGATGATGCCGCGATCAAGGCGATCGCATCGTTTCTCGGCGATGAGAAGACAGCAAATACCGCGAACGTTTTTTCGCTCTCTCGGACAGATTTCTCAAAGTCCGGCGTTGTCCGAACGACCACGTCCGATCTCGGCTTTATCGGCCAGATCATCGCAATGCTCGCGGATGACAACTAGCCGATTACGTCTTTTTCTTGGCTTCGCGTTTTAGAAGACGGACGTTCTGCTCGATCCAGCGTTCCGCCGCTTTGAAATGAATATATTTTTGCTCATCCCGTCGAAAGGCAGGCGTGTGGTTCAGCCTCCGGCCGTTCGCGTCGGTCTTTGTGGGATGGACGATGTGCAGCATTTCGTGAAATACGACGTACTCGACGACAAATCGCGGCACAGACTTGCTGTCGAGCGAACGGCTGATCGCGATGACGCCGTGAGTTGCGTCGTGGTGGCCCAGAATGCGATAGGTTTTGCGCGCCGACCAAGTAAGAGTCGGCTTTTTTATGCGATTCCGAAAATATCGAGCATTTAGGGCCGCAAACATCGAATCGAGGTCATAATGGACGCCTTCGGCCGAGGTGACGACCTTCCGCCCGCGTTCGCGCTTCATCTCCGTTGCAAGTTCTCGGATCTCGGGCCGGTCGATATAGACCGAATAGAGGCGACGCATTTCGGCGGTCGCTTTTCGGCGGTACAACTTCGCCACAAGCACGTGTGCAAGGCCTCTGTGGGCCGTCAACGGCATCTGACGGCAGATCTCACCGATTCGCACGTAAACGCTGCCATCACGGATGCGTATTGTATGATTTATGCCCACATAAGGGTAAAATGAGATATCGATTGGCGGCGTTCGTCGAAGGCCGTCGTATTTTTTGAATGCTTGCTGATATTCTTCGCGGATCTGCTGGAGAGTTGGCGGCACAAAATTGTTTAAAGTCTGTAAACGAAATTGTTGACTTTTTGTCGGTCTAAATGTTATTCCTTGTATTGGGAAAAGCATACAGCCGACAGGCCGTATGCCGCAAACTTACCCAAAAATGCCTGTTAGCCCTCCCGGCCGCATCGAGAAACGCCCAGGTTTTCCCGATTCTCGCGGGCAGGTAATACTCACAGCCATCATAAACGAACACTTTGTCACGGGAGAACCCGTCGGGTCAAAGGTGCTCGCAAACCGCTTCGCAAATGCGAGCGGAATGAGTTCGGCAACCATCCGGAATGTGATGAGTGAGTTGGAAGAAATGGGGATGCTCGAGCAGCCTCATACTTCGGCAGGCAGGATCCCGACCGATAAAGGCTATCGGTTTTACGTTGACAATCTGCTTGGCGTATTGAGTATTTCGGACGGCGATCTTGATCGCATCGACCGCGAATACGGGACGAAAGATCATTTTCCATCTGATACGCCCGACCGATTGATGGAGCGGACCTCGCGTTTGCTCTCAGCTCTTTCAAATAACGTAGGCATCGTTGTATCGCCGTCTTTGGCGAATGATCGCCTGCAACACATCGAGTTTGTCAATCTAAGCGATAACCGCATTCTCGTCGTGCTGGTCGCTTCACCGAATATCGTTCACAACAAGATAATTCGGCTGAAGATGACCTTCACGAAAGAGGAGCTCGAAAAAACGGCAAATTATCTGAATGCAGAGTTTGTCGGCAAGAGTCTTTCGGAGATACGTGCGGAGATAATGGTGCTGATGCACCAGGAGAAGACGCTGTTTGACAAGTTGCTGCAGACGGCGGTCATCCTTTGTTCCCAGAGCATTGAAGATGACGAGGACCGTCTCGGCGAAGTTTTCGTGGACGGCACGTCGAACATCCTGACAAAGGGCGACTTTGCCGACCTCGAACGCCTTCGTGAGCTGCTGCTCACGATCGGCGAAAAGTCGCGTCTGATGCAGATCTTGACAGAGTGCATCGGAGCGGCGACCGCGGCCACGGGTGATATTTCGGTCATCATTGGCGGCGAGAACCGAACGCCTTCGCTTCAAAGCTGTGCCCTCATCTCGGCCCCATACCGGATAGGCAACAGCACGGCGATCGGAACCTTGAGTGTCCTCGGCCCAACGCGTATCGAATACGGACGAATGATGTCGATCGTATCCTACGTTGCGAAGATGCTCGAACAGATGATGGCAGATGACATCACTGGAAATTAGACCCCGAAAGCAAGGCCTTTGCGGCCATCCGCAGTTGCATTAGCAGTCCATTTCTTTCAAATGAGCGCCCAAGAAAACATTCCCCAGCCGGAGGATCTCGCGGACGATATCGAGGATAGCGGACCGTCGATCGACGACTTTTTCCGCGAACTCGAGGAAAAAGAGCGGGATCTGCAGATCACCGCCGATCTTTCCATCGAGATCGCGGAGCTGGATCTCGATATGGATTCGCCCGCTCAGACATTCATCGAGAATGACGTCGGTATCGAACGCAATGGAGAATCGAGCCCGCCGAGTTCGGCATCAAAGGCCAAACCGGCAAGGGTTTCGGCCGCTGCTCCCGCGGCAGAGCCTACTGTACAAAAGGGCCGGGCGGCGCAGCTTGAAAGTGAACTTGCCGCGATGAAGCTTAAGGTCGAGGAGCTGAAGGCCGAGCGTTCTGACCTTGTTGAAAGGAAAGATCAGCAGCTTAAGGATTTTGAGAATTTCAAGTATCGGGTCGATCGCGAACGCCGCGGATCGTTCATCGATCAGATCGCAAATCTGGCCACTCAGATGCTGCCCGTTCTGGATAACTTGAATCGAGCGATCGATGCCGTTCCGGCACACGCTGAAGAACGTGATCCGGAATTTACGCACTTTTATCAGGGCATAGTACTCGTGAGCCAGCAAGTGAACGAGATCTTTGCGGGAATGGGCGTCGAACCGATCCGTGCGGTCGGCGATACGTTCGACCCGCATGTTCACGAGGCGGTCGGGGTCATCGAAGATCCGGACAGGAAACCTGGTACCGTCGTGGCGGAGATGCTCCGCGGCTATAGGATCGGCAACAAAGTGATCCGGCACTCGATGGTTCAGGTTGTAATGGCCTCACAGCCGGCGCGTGGTGCGACGCCACCCGAACAGACCTCGGAAAACGCGGCAGAACTGCCGGCTTCCGGAGAAGAAGGCACCGATTCAGGCGCTGACGCCGATATGATCGAAAGATTTTGATATTGGAAGAAGAAGACTATGGGTAAAGTAATAGGCATCGATCTTGGTACAACGAACTGCTGTGTTTCTGTTCTGGAAGGCGGCGCGGTCCAGATCATTTCAAACAAAGAAGGCGGCCGCACGACGCCTTCCGTCGTCGGTTTTACTGACAAGGACGAAAGGCTTGTCGGGCAGATCGCAAAGCGTCAGGCGGTAACGAACGCGGCGAACACCCTCTTTGCGATCAAGCGTCTTATCGGACGAAAGTTCGATGCTCCGGAAGTTGAGAAGATGCGCTCGAGCGTTCCGTTCGAGATCGTAAAATCGCCCAACGGCGACGCCCATATTCGAGTTCTGGACAGGATCTACAGCCCGCCGGAGATCTCGGCGATCATCCTTCAGCGTCTGAAGCTTTCGGCCGAAGAATTCCTTGGCGATAAGATCACGGAAGCGATCATCACCGTTCCCGCATATTTCGACGATATGCAGAGGCAAGCGACGCGCGATGCCGGCAAGATCGCGGGCCTCGAGGTCGAAAGGATCATCAACGAGCCTACGGCTGCGGCCCTCGCATACGGCTTCGGCAAGGCAAAGCACGAGAAGATCGTGGTCTATGACCTCGGCGGCGGCACGTTCGATGTCTCGATCATGGAGATCCAGGACGGCGTTTTTGATGTTCTTGCGACGAGCGGCAACACATTCCTCGGCGGTGAAGATTTCGACGAGCGGATCATCGAGTGGCTGATCGAAGGCTTCAAAGCTGAAAATAACATCGACCTGCGGACCGACCGCCTCGCACTGCAGCGTTTGAAGGAAGCGGCCGAGCGTGCGAAATGCGAGCTGTCGTCCGTGATGGAAACGACCATAAGTTTACCGTTCATCGCAGCCGACGCGACCGGTCCAAAGCACATTAATGCGGTCCTGAAACGCGACAAATTCGAGGAGCTTGTTCGCGATCTCGTCGAATCATCGGTCGAACCGTGTCAGAAGGCTCTTTGGGACGCAAAACTCAAAGAATCTGACATCGACAAGGTCATTCTCGTTGGCGGACAGACGCGTTCACCGATAATCGCCCGCACCGTGACCGAAGTTTTCGGCAAAGAGCCTTCGGCCGAGATCAATCCTGACGAAGTCGTTGCAATGGGTGCTGCGATCCAAGGCGGCGTTCTCACCGGCGATGTAAAAGACATCGTTCTCCTCGACGTTCTGCCGCTCAGCCTCGGCGTAGAGACGCGCGGCGGGCTTTTTGCCAAGATCATCAACCGCAATCAGACGATCCCGCTGCAGAGCACGATGACGTTCACGACCGTTGTCGATAATCAGCCGTCGGTCGAGATACACATTCTGCAGGGCGAGCGCGAGATCGCGAGTGCGAACCGGAGCCTTGGAAAATTCGAACTTGTCGGGATTCCGCCGGCACCACGCGGTGTTCCGCAGGTCGATGTGGCTTTCGAGATCGACGCCAACGGCCTTGTCAGCGTTTCGGCCAGGGACAAGATGACGGGCCTCGAACAGGCGATGCAGATCACGCCGGCATCCGGACTTTCGCCGGACGAGATCGAACGGCTCATCATCGAGGCAGAAACTTCCGTGGAAAAGGACAAGGTCTCGAAAGAATTGATCATGGAGCGCAACCGGCTTGATTCGCTCATCCGAAATGCCCGCCGTGCCTTGGCCGAAGTGGGCAAAGGCATACCTACCGAGGAGCAGCAGGCGATCAATCAGATATTGAAAGAGGCCGATGAAGGACTCACTGCCGAGGACCTTCAGGAGATCAAGGATCACCTTGCAGCGGTCGAAGGTGCCGCGAACCGCATAACCGCGGCAATGCTCGCAATGGCGTAAGGCTTGAGAAAGTCTCTACGATAGAGCAGAATATAATTTGGCGTCAGTTCAACGATCTTTGTTGTCTGGCGCCTTTTTAAGTTTCGCTGCTTGGGAGCATAATTATTTGTTTCCCGCACAAGCAGCCTGAGCATGATGGCAAAGAAAGATTATTACGAGGTGCTGAGCGTTAGCCGTACCGCAACCGAGGTTGAGATAAAGCGTGCATACCGCTCGCTTGCGCTGCAGTATCATCCGGACAAGAATCCGAACGATCTGGCCGCCGAGGAAAAGTTCAAAGAGGCCGCCGAGGCATATTCCGTCCTGAGTGACGCGCAGAAGCGTGCATCATATGACCGTTTCGGCCATCAAGGCGTCGGGGCGGGCGCAGGTGCCGCAGGATTCTCGAATTTTGACGACATCTTCGAGATGTTCGGGTTCGGCGATATGTTCGGCGGCGGAGGCGGCCGAAGCACGCGTCGGACGACCGTCCAACGCGGTTCCGATCTTCGTTACGACCTTGAGATCTCGCTCGAAGAGGCCGCGACAGGCAAGGATGAATCGCTTCGTATCCCAAGGCTTGAGACCTGTGGTGAATGTTCCGGTTCCGGTGCCGAAAAGGGTACTTCGGCTGAGACCTGCGCAACGTGCGGCGGTTCAGGACAGACTCGGTACAGCCAGGGTTTCTTCAGCGTGATGCGGACGTGTTCGACGTGCCGCGGGCAGGGAAAGATCATCAAAACGCCCTGCACGAATTGCAGAGGTGCAGGCCGCATCGAGAAAGAGAAGACGATCGAGATCAAGATACCTGCAGGCGTCGAGACCGGTTCGCGACTGCGTGTTTCGGGCGAGGGCGAAGCAGGCGTCGGCGGCGGGCCTTCCGGAGATCTATACGTCGTCCTGCACGTCAAAGAACACGCGCGTTTCGAGCGTCAGGCCGAGAATCTTTATTCCGCCGAACCGATCACGTTCGCTCAGGCGGCCCTTGGTGCGGAGATAACCGTTGGGACGCTGGATGGTGAAGAAACCCTGAAGGTTCCTGCCGGTACACAGACCGGAACTGTCTTTCGAGTAAAAGGCCAGGGCATGCCGAATCTCGGAGGCCGCGGCAAAGGCGATCTTTTCGTCGCGGTGACCGTAATAACGCCGAAATCGCTCACAAAGGAGCAGCGAAAGGTTCTAGAACAGCTTGCCGAGGTCGAGACGAAGGATTTTTCCGACCCGTCGTTCGTACAAAAGGTCAGGAATATTTTCGGCTGACCCCGAACCGCATCAAAGAATGATCTCGAACGAAGAATTTCGTCGGGCATTGAGCCATTTCGCAAGCGGCGTAACCGTCATCACGACCCGCGACCGCGGAGGTGCGCCGCACGGGATCACGGTGAGTGCGTTCTGTTCCGTTTCTGAGGAACCGCCGCTTGTGCTCGCCTGCATCAACCGGACGACAGGCAGCCACTACGCGTTCATTGAACGCGGTGCATTCGTCGTGCATATTCTTGGCGAACACCAACGCCACATTTCGGAGCAGTTCGCCGAACCGATGCTGGACAAGTTCGCAGGAATACCGATCCTTGAGACCGAAAACGGGCTTCCTGTGATCGAAGGGGCACTTGTTACGCTCGAGTGTGCGCTCGTGCATCATTATGAAGGCGGCGACCACAGCATACTCGTCGGAGAGATCGAAAGTTCGACCGTCAACGACGCGAGGCCGCTTGTCTACTTTCGCGGAGATTATCGGTCGATAGATTTTGGCGATTAGGCGAGCCTTGCCTTTACCGCCTCGCTCACCAGCTTGCCGTCGGCCGTCTTACCTGCAAGATGCGCCAACGCGGCCTTCATCACCGAACCCATTTCCTTCATCGACGAGGCACCTGTTTCTGCAACTGCCGCCGCGACCGCTGCGTTGATCTCATCCTGAGAGGCGGCCTGCGGCAGATAGACTTCGATGACGGCGATCTCTGCGGCCTCTTTTGCAGCAAGCTCGCTGCGTCCGGCCTTTTCGTAACTTTCGATCGAGTCGCGACGCTGCTTTACGAGCGACTGCAGAGTTTTCATCACCTCTTCATCCGTCAACTCGCCGCCTTTCTCGATAAAGCGGTTCATCAAACTCGCTTTCACCATCCGCAGAACGCCGACGCGCTCCGCTTCCTTGGCCTTCATCGCCGCCGTCAGGTCATTTACGATCGTGTCTTTTAGTGAAGTCATATAGCTATCAATAATACTTGCCTGATCGCATCCGTCCTAAAGATCGGCAATCTGTTGTGCGCCACGCAAGTTAGGAAGTACGCAGGGCTATCTCTTGAGATCTTGAACATCGAGCGGGAGCGGCAGCACAGCCGCCATTTTCCTTGTTCAGCGAGAGCTGGAAAAGCACAGGTTCTGGCGTCACAATACCGCCAGTGTTCCGGTAAGCCGGAACCGTTCCGCAAATAGAGCGGCAAAGCCGCTGACATGGTAACCTTCACAGAACGAACGTATAGTGGATGATGCCTGAGACCTTCACGGGACGGCGTTCAAGCAAGGTCGGCGAGAACTTTGAAGTACAAGCAGCTGTACGGGCAGAATGGCGCAAAAGCGGATGGCCGCTTGTAACTTCTGCCGATATCACGTCGCCTTTTTCGCTTATCAAGACCGTGATATCCACCGTGCCCGAAGCCCTCACGGCTCGGGCTGCAGCCGGATATGTTGGTTTTGCAAGCTTTAAGGCCGTCCCGTTCAGAACACCGCCTTTAACCGTCCGGACCGGGACCAATCTTGCACCCACGACATCGGACCCTTTCTCCTCTGGGGCCGTAAATTTGAATTCCACCCAATGAAGCGGTGAGTCTGGTTTCTCGTCCTTTGATACAGGCTCGAAAGTTACCTTCTTTGCCTGAGCGCGAATGTAGTCGCGCAGTACGGTAAGGCCCCGCGATTCATAATTCGGACACGTCCAATCGGGTCCGACGATCTGCGTCACCTCTTTTACCTCGCCCGTGTCATCGACCTTTACTTCGGCCAGCATCGTGCCGTAGAGGAATTCCATTTTTGCGGCGTCGGGCAGAGTAACCGATGGCACGCCCTTGATCTTCTGCTCGGCCGCATCCGCATCGCTTTGTCCGAATAGTATGCCTGCGGAAACGAGAATTACGACGAGAGTAAGAATGGAAATTTGTAAACTACTTCTTCGCATGATTTTCTCCAAAGTTATCAATGACTATGCGGCCAGACGTAAGCCGGCGAAAAAGAGCCCATTCATTGCAGGAATGAATATTTTATCACGCCGGATACTTTCACCGGTTCGCCTTTAAGCAAAGTAGGGGAAAATTTTGAAAGGCAAGCGGCGGCACGTGATTGATTTGCCAGGATCGGATTGCCGGACAAGATCTCAGCGGAGCGCACCGTGCCATTTTCGTCGATAAAGACCTTGATCTCTACTTTCCCCCCTGACCTAATTCCTTGCTCACTCGGGAAACGCGGCTGCACCAAATGGACCGCTTTTCCGTTGACCACACCGGCATTGACGGTTTTGGGCCCCGTCAATTTTTTTTCTTCGGGTTTGGACTTTGCAGGGCGTGGGTCGACGAACTTGAATTCCAGCCATAGATGGGACTTGCCGCCGGAATCGATCGTTGCTGTTTCTGCTCGGTTTCGGACGTAGTCATTCAACGCAGTCATTCCGGGCGATTCGTAATTCGGGCACGTCCAATCCGGCCCGACGATCTGCTTTATGTTTTTGACCTTGCCCGCGTCGTCGAGCTTTACCTCGACCAGCATCGTGCCGTAAAGGCCTTCGGCTGCGGCCGCCTCAGGTATCGAAACGGCGGGCATCGCCTTTACGTCGCGATCTTGTCCATTACCAACTGCCGAAAATATGAAGACAACGGCGAAGGCGAAGGCGAAGAGGCGTGTGAGGTGCTTTTCCATTTCACCAAAATACCAGACTTTTGGTGATGCGGAAAAGCCGGGACAAGATCCAACCCGCAAAGTCGGGCTCCGTAGGAGCCGAATGTTTGTAGCACACGCCCTTCTCAAAAATACCTCGAAGCGGCTTTAGCCGCCGGCTCTAAAGCACAACGCCGCTTACGTTCCTCCGTCCTCTCTCTCGGTCGCACCGAAGTGCTCCGGAATAAGTCATAGGGGCTAAGTGAAAGGTCATAAGTCCGAACGAAGTGGCTCGGCCCTATCACTTTTCACCTATCCCTTATAACTTATTTCGGAACCTGTTGGTGCGGCGACTGTGACGGTCCGGAGACCGCCTAAAGGCGGGACTCCGAACGGCCGGCCTCGCTTAGAAACTCTTTTTGAACAGGTACGAGGCTTTTATGAAGAACGTGCGGCCGTTGCCGTGGAAGCCGGGTTCGAACTGTCCTGTGTACGGGTTACGTCCGTTGTAGCTCAGGTCGTCGCTGTAGCCGACGTAGAGTGCCGTGCCGGGATTCGGCGTCCAGCCTAGTACGATCTGCGGGCGAAAGCGTTTTGAGAGGGTCGAATAATCGAGCCTCGCACGTGCCCAGATGTTGCGGGTGAACTGGTACGTCGTCCGCGAGCTGTAGATGTTATCGTCGAACGCAATGAGTCCTGTGTCGTTGCGGCGGAGACGATATTTCGAGAAGTTCAGCTCCGTTCCAAGTGCCGAGGTCGGCTGATATCGGACATTTCCTTCGATGGTCAGCATAAAGCCCGGGCCGGGATCGAGCGGTGCATTCTGCCCAAAGGTTTGGGCCGCAAGGCTCGCACGCGGGAAGTCGCCGGCACCGAAGTCGTAATCCATCGCTCCCCAAGTGTTGTCATAGAGGATGAAGAATGAAAGCTGCTTCATCGGGGTTGACGACGCTCGGATCTGGAAGGCGTTCACGGGCGCCGACCTTTCGCTGCTCTGACCGAAGAACGCACCGAGCTGGCCGGGGTGTCGGCGAGGCCCGAATTCGTGCTCGAAAACACGCTCATAACCATTCTGGTAAACGGCGGTAATGCTCGAATTCTTCTGCAGATTGATCGAACCGCGAACCTCGGAGAACTGACGCTGCGATCGGCCGCTCCAGTCATACTCGATGTTCGATGAGAAAACGATCTGTTTTGAGACGATCGCGGATTTTGGTTTGGGATCGGTGCGGTATCTCGTGAAGATGCCGGCGTAGTTCGTATCGACGCGATTCGTAAAGCCGACATCAGCTCGATAATCCTTCGACTTTCCGCTCATCAGGAAATTCATATAGAAATTCCGTCCCGAACGTTCGAGCCACGCGCTGTATCCGACGCCATTTCCCGTCCGGTAGGGTACGCTGTCCGTATCCGGATCGTAGAAGAAGCCGCGTGTGTGCGTTCCGACAGCCTGGAATTCGAAGACGGTCTTCTTATCGAAGCGAAGTCTGCCGTCAAAACCGCCGGTGTGATTGTGATGATCGACAAAGTTGTACGTCGTCGAGAAAAGGCCGATGTTGCTCTCCTTTCCTACATCGCGTTTGAACCTGAAGACGCCGATGTCGGCATTCTTGTCGATAAGACGCCCTGCGGGGCAATATCTGTCAGGATCCGTCTGATACCGGCTGCGGCAGATCAAATACGATTCGCGCTCGTCCTTACCGAAATTTCCCGGCGCCTTGTCGCTCGCGTAAATGATGCCGAACGTGTTCTTGCCGCGTCTTCCGGTCAGCTTTGCGGCGATGTCGGGATCGACGATGCTTCGTGTGTTCACAAGGTCCATCGGACTCTGGAACATATCGATCCGCTCAAGGAAGAAAGGCCGTTTTTCCGGGTAAAAGATCGGGAAGCGTTGATTCGCGGCCGTAACAGGCGCGTCTGCCTCGACCTGTGCGAAATCGGGATTGTACGCGAAATCGAGCGTGATCGTCGGCGTGATCCCGAACTTCGCGGTAAATCCGATGTCGGCCTTGACGCCGTCGTTGACGTAGCGGCCATTCGGATCTCCGTTGAACGCATAACGCGAGCGGCGTCCGGTCTGACTAAGCGTTATCGTCGGGCTGATCTCGAGCGTTCGCTTGGTCTCGATGCCTTCCATGCCCGTGATGTGGCCGGCCTTGCTAAGGTTCCCCGAACGGCTTCGGTCGTCCGGCATCCAGGAATCGAGCTCATTGTTGTTCCATTTTGCACGGCGGTAAAGCTGTATGCCCCATTTCTTGCCCTTTCCGGCCTCGTAGCGAAGAGACTGAAATGGAATGGCGATCTCGACCGTGTATCCATTGTCGGTCACGACGCCCTTGGATTCCATCACGAGGTCAACGCTGTAATCTTCGCCGCCAGCTTCTGCGTACGTTCCGTCGGCCTGTATGCCGAAAGGGTTGAAGAACAGGGCGTATGCACGCTGCTGATCGTTGAATGTGTCAATGAACATTCCGACGTAGTCGTCATCGAAAATATTGTCGCGGCGTACAACGTTCGCTCGTATCTTGTCCTTTGACTGCGTAACCCGGAATGCAATGTAGAGCGTGGTCTTGTCGTAGGCCATATACGCCTCGACCGGACTGCTCGGCGCGATGTTGTCGCCCGGCTGGATCTGCACAAACCCGGTGAAATGCGCGGCCGACTGCCAAACGGCGTCGTTGAGAAGCCCATCGATGACGGGCTTGGTTTCGACACGCGGAAGATCGACGGGAGCCGTCTTTTCGGCGGGCGTCCGAGCCGCTGCGTTCGCATCGAGCGAAACGTTCTTCGCGACCGAGTCCGAGGACTGTGTCGTCTGGGCGGCTGCAAATGAGCTCAGGGAAACGATGGCCAGCAGAAAGATGATAATTGCCTTCATAAGAAAATGGAGATCGATGGTAAAAGGCTTCTTCCAGATCGGCACGGCAGGCTGTCGAATAAGAAAAATGAATAGTGAGCTGCCGGGCCGTCAGTATTTTTTTGCTCAGCAACGGTGAGCGAAATTATTCAACGGTCTCGACAAGGGAAACACCGCAAGTCCTAAGGTTGTGACAATCGAGGGTCAAAAAAATTTCGAAATCTTGTTGCCGCATGCTAAGCTTTGATACTTTGCGACTATGAAGATACGTTGGCGTTTTGGTGTGATCGCGGGCCTTTTTCTAGCCCTTTTTTCGCTGTATCCGCAGTTGAATTTGGTCTATCTGCGCGGAGCGGAATACAACGGCCATTATGCCTACAACGATATCGACGAGGTCGCGTATGCGTCCTATGTTCATGCATTAATGGATGGGCGTCCACGCAAGAACGATCCCTACACGGGACGCGACGATTCGGCCGTTCATCCGCAGCCGGAATCCCTCTTTTCGATACAGTTTGCCGCGCCGTACACGATCGCGATACCCGCACGCGTCCTCGGAATCGGGACGCCCTGGGCGTTCACGATCGCAGGGGCGATCGCGGCTTTCCTTGCGGCCTTCCTTGTGTTTTGGGTCGCGAGAATGGTGATCGCGAACGATTGGTTCGCGATGACGGCAAGCCTTGTAACGCTTGTCGGCGGCGCAGTATTTGCCGGCGAAGGTGCGATGAGCGAGGTCTTTTTTGACGGATTTTCATATCCGTACTTTCCCGGATTCAGGCGGTACATTCCGGCACTCGCATTTCCCGCATTCTTCTTATTTGTCGGGGCGATCTACAAACTTGCTTCAGACGACGAGACAAATAAAAAGGCGAACTGGACGACGGCCGGCGTCGCCGTCGCGGCCTTTGCGTACTGCACGTTCTCCTACTTTTACGTCTGGACGACGGCCGTCGCGTGGGCAGGCTGTTTTGGGCTGGCGCTGATCGCCGTCAGGTTCGAGGTGTTCAAGAAATGCTGGCTTCGGCTAACTGCGGCGGCTGTCGGATGCGGGCTGGCATTGATACCATATGCGGTCTTGCTGTCGCGACGCTCGACGACCATGGACGATGTGCAGCTCTTGTCGTCCACCCACGCATTTGACCTCACAAGGCCGCCGGAGTATGTCGCGGCGATGGTCATTATCGTCCTGGTCTTGGCCTCGGTCATAAAGGTCGTGAATTTTCGCGACGCGAAAACGATACTGGTGCTGTCACTCGCGGTGAGCGTTTTTGTCGTCTTCAATCAACAGGTTCTGACTGGCAGATCTCTGCAGCCAATACATTACCAGGTGTTCATCGGTAATTACGTCGCGGGCCTCGCGTTCATTCTCACGATCGGAATATTGTTCCGCGGCGATCGCCCGCAGCTTGCAAGAGCGATGACCGCCGCTGCCGCCGCACTTTCGCTGATCGCAGTATTCTGGGGCTTTGTCGAATGCTTTTACACGGTCCGCGTACTTGATGACGTCAATGTTCTTAGAGACAAGGCGTATCCCGTCGGCCGCCGTTTGACGGAACTTGCCGCCGGCGACAAGGATGCGAGATCTAAGGTCATTCTGCCGTTCGACATCGCGGTCGGCGACGATCTGCCGACCATTGCGCCGCAAGCCGTTCTTTGGGCACGCCATCAGCACGTTTTTGCCGGTGTCTCGTGGCAGGAGAATAAGGAGCGTTATTACCAATACCTGTACTACACCGGTGTCGATCCCGAAGATCTCCTGGCATCGATGAAGTCCGGCCGCGACTTCGTTTCGGTGATCGCCCTTTTCGGCTGGGGACGCCACACCGATCGCTTGAGTGCGGACTACAAGCCGCTTACCTATGCCGAACTCGATCAAGAAGCCGATCTTTATGCCGAATACCTCAAACGGTTCGACCCGCGCACGGCAGGGAATCGGCCGGCCGACTTCGCGCTGACAAGAGCAGACGAGGAACCGGATTGGACGAACGTCGATCGTTGGTACACTCGGGACGAAGGCGAGCAGATCGGGGACTTCGTGTTGTACAAGCTCACCTTGCGGCAATAAAAAAGGCCGCTTCGTTAAAGAAGCGGCTCGAGGTTGTATTACTTTGAATTAAGTATTGCTATTCTAGGCGGCTAGGCGGTCATTCGACGTTTCGGCGAAGACCCTTCTACCGTTGATCGCGTCGTCGATTATCTCTCGGACTGCCGATGCATCAGGATTCACATCCATCCGTGCACAAGCACGAAGATGTCTGATAATGCCCTCAGTTGCGATCTCAAGCGTGTCGCCGGCAAGTTTGGTATATCGGCGGGCTTGGATGTGGTCTATCTGCAGTACTCTGTCCTGCAGTGAAATTGGTCTAGCTGCTGCCACTTTAGTGTTCTCCTTCTGTGATAAACGGTTCTTCTCCAAAAAGAGGATCGAACCATAAAGCTGAACGCGCACGGGTACAGTTCCCGAGCCAATTGGTGCCGTTTCCGGCTTCAACTCAACTTGTGAACTAATATTAACAGAAACTTAAGGTGATGTCATCACTTTTTTTGCCCGAAAAGTGGTCAAAATGCAGTCAAAATGAAAAAAGATCGAGGATACGCACATACAAGATGTGCGTATCCTCTGATCTTTGAATACCCTATCGGGTATTTATGCGACGGAATCTTTCATCGCTTTGCCGAGCGAGAACTTAACAGTGGTCTTCGCCGGGATCTTGATGGTGGCACCCGTTGCAGGGTTGCGTCCTTCGCGAGCTTTTCGGTGCGTTTTCTTCAGCTTTCCGAAGCCGGGAACGGTAAATTCTCCGTTCTTCTTGACTTCCTTGACGGCCATTTCTGCAAGAGCATCGAACATGCCCTTGACATCAGCTTTCTTGCAGCCGCATTTCTCAGCGAGAGCGTTAACGATTTCCGTTTGGGTCATACGAGCCATAGTTTTTTAAGTAACCTCCAAATTGGTTGTGAAATAAGAATCCTTCAAAAGGGAGAACGTTTAGTTCCGGTCGCGGATACCCCGCGAAATCCCGAAACCATCGATGAGCCTGAACCTACCTGCCGCCTTAGGCCAAATGGTCGGGGCGGCAAGATTCGAACTTGCGGCCTCACGGTCCCAAACCGTGCGCACTACCAGGCTGTGCTACGCCCCGCCGGAGCTCATCTTGGGAACGAATCCAAGTGTCGAATTTTAAGGTTAAGGCTTGCTAAGGTCAAGTCAAAGTGCCAAAAAACCTGCGTAAATACGGGATAATTTGCAAAAGTGCCCTTCCACGGTGGCTTAAACACCCTTTTTCGCCCGAAGAAAGCTCTGCAAAGGTGTGCGAATGGCCATCCGGAATGAAGATCGGATCGTAGCCAAACCCGTTCTTTCCGCGCGGGAATTCTGCAACCCTTCCGCGTACGATTCCTTCTGTTTCGGCGATGATCGCGCCGTCCGGGGAGGCGAATGTGACGGCGCATTTGAACCGTGCGGAGCGTGTGCTTCTGCCGCTTGCCCTCATCTCGTTCAGCAGCAGCGTGATCTTCTCTGCGAACGTCGATGCGGCCGCGCCGCCGTATCTTGCCGAGTGGACTCCCGGACGCCAATCGAGAGCTTCGACCTCAAAGCCGGAATCGTCGGCGAGCGTCGGCAGTTGAAAATAGTTTGCGTAGGCGGCGGCCTTCAGTCTTGCATTCTCGGCAAATGTCGCTCCCGTCTCGTCCACTTCCGCGAAAGGGCCAAGCTCAGCGAGCGAGGTCACCTCGACGTCCAGATCGCCCAACATTTCGGCCAATTCGCGTACTTTGCCGCGATTGGTCGTTCCAAGGAGAAGCTTTGCCTTACCCATGATCTTTCGAATGCGAATGTACCTTTTCCAGATTTTTGTTGCCAAGACCGCCTGGATACTGCGATAATTAACTGCGGACCGCTTTCGCGGTTTCGTCCGCTGTTTACGATTCCCATGTTCCCCTGCCGGATTCTTGGCAGGAAGAAGATAATACCTTGACTATAGGATTAATTGAGAACGACGTCGAAGCCCTCGTTTCTGACGCCGGTTTTTCTACAGCAGCAATAAGCAATATTCCGCCGGTCGCGGTGAACGTTCCGCAGACGCTGCTCGAGACCGCGCGCTGGCTTGGCGGAGTGGATGCGTTCGCTTCGGCCGGCGGCCGGCCGTTTGCTGACCAGCGCATTGGAACCGCCGACCCGAATCTTCGTCGGGAACTCCGCATATTGCAGATGGCCCTTCGGCGATGTGCCCATCATCTGTTCACGGTACTTGTCGATGAAAGCGCAAAGGCGGATCCGTCAAGCGAGTTCTTCGGCATCGCCGGGTCAAGTATTCCGGGCCTCTCGCGGACGATCCGCGGGGAACTTTTCCAGCTTGATGCCGCACTTCGCGGCGACACGATCACCGCGTCCGAGTTTCGGTTCATTGCGGACGGACTGCTTGCGAAACTTCGGTCGGAACCCGCGTACGTCGGACTAGTGTCGCTCGTCGATCGCGAGACGTCGGAGAACCTTCCGCGGACGGTAGCGGCATTTGTCGAAGGGCGTGAGCCTTCGCCGATCCTCGATACGATCTCGCTCTTCGGCAGGATCTTGGCCGTACTCGACCTTGTCGGCGGAATGCTTGAGAAAGATGAGCCTCTAAAGCCGGCGGTCGTGCTCTTTAGCAAGGTGCACGCGATGACCGGCGACCTGATTGAGCGGCTCAATCGCCGGGTACAGCGGCTCGGAGAAGCCGGAGGCGCGGTCACGGATTCGCTTGACGGTGCATCTTATACGGCCGCCGTAGAGCTAAAGAAAGCTGTTTCTCAGGAACTTCTGGGAATAATGGCCACGCGTTCGGCGATCGGCGTTTATGCCCGAACAGAGGCTGCGTACGCACAGCTTAGCGAGAGCTTTCAACAGATCGTAACCGTGCTCTCCCGCGAACTTGACGACACGGTCGATCCGAATCAGATGTTCCCGAATTTCGCCGCGAAGCTCGAATATTCGAAACGATTGCGCCAAGAGCTGCATTCCATAGCTAAGCTATCGCGTGCCGCAGAAGAAAATTGCGACAAGGCGGCGACCGACGCTCTAAATGCAAAGCTGAAGGAATTTTCTGTGAGCTCGATCCGGTTCCTTTTTTACAAGGATATCGAGACCTTCGAACGTTTTGTCGAAGAGATACGCGTCACGCGCCAAACGAAGGACCTCGTTCCGATCATTCACCGATTTGGTGCCTACCTTGAGACACTCTTTGCGCAGGTGAGTATGCGTTCGGTGCTCGAAGGCCATCCGTTCGAACCGTAATCTGTCCATCATTGGGAACGCAATGTGGCGAGCGGCTGTTTGAACAGCACATCAAAGCTTGCCGCGACTCCGACCACGCTTACAAGGCAAACGGTCGCAACGATACCTTCCGCAAAGAGAAGCCAGTCAAAACGCCAGCCAATGTCCATCAGATAGCGGCAAACGACCCACGACATCAAAGACGCGAAGATGGCACCGAGAATGCCCGCGAGAGTGCCGACAAGGGCATACTCAGCAAAAAGCATCATCGCCAATTGCTTGCGGTTCGCACCAAGAGCCTTGAGGATCGAGTGTTCATAGACGCGCTGCGATTTCGTAAGGGCTATCGATCCGACCAGGATCAGCACTCCGGCCAGGATAACGAACCCGCCGACGACCGAGACAGCAAGGACGAAGTTCGCGATCATTTTCCTGACCGCTTCGAGCACATCGTCCACGTCTATTATCTGCACGTTCGGGAAGGCATCGAGCGCCGACCGCTGGAGCCTTTGCCTGAGGATGGACGGCGTGTGCTTCAAAATGCTCGCAGCAAACGTCTGCGGTGCGGTCTCAAGCGTTCCGGGGCGAAAGACGAATACGAATGCGGTTCGTGCCTGTTTGACGTCAACATCGCGGATATTCGCAACTCTCGCGGTTATCGGCCTGCCTGAGATCTCGAACGTGATCGAATCGCCCGGCAAGACCTTCAAACGCTTCGCCATATTCTGTTCGACCGACACTTGAGGCTCACCGCCTTGTTCCGGCCACCATTTGCCGTCGATGACCTTCTCGTTCGGGTCGAGTTCTTGGCGCGCCGTGACCGCAAACTCTCGTCCGATCTGTCCGGATTGGCGCCGTATTTCGCGATCGCTCCAATCGATCGGTTCGCCGTTCACGTAGGCGAGCCTAGCGCGCGTAACGGCAATGATCTCCGGGGCTTCGGATGTTTGTGTTTTGATCATTTCCGCGAGTCCATCGACCTGGCTTCGCTGTATGTCAACAAAGAACAAACTCGGAAGTTTGGTGCGTTCGGAAAGATCGAACTCGTGCAGCAGGTTTCCCGCGATCATCTGAACGCCAAGGACGACAAAGGCACCGAGGCCGACCGTAAGAAGCACGACGCGCGTCTGGTTGCCCGGACGATAGAGCGAGTTAATGGCTTGGCGTAGAGAGAACGACGTCCTTCGCCGAAGCTTCCTCAAAAAATACGTGAATATTCCGGCGGCCGAATAAAGGATCGCGGCCGATACGCCCAATCCGAAGAGGAAGTACGCGCCGACCTTGAATGAGCCTGCCTGCCAAACCGCGAGTCCGAGCAGGCCGAGAAGCATCACCAACGCGATCGTCCATCTCGAGCGGTCAAGACGATCCACACTTTGATTGTTCGCGTCGTGGAGAAGAACTCTCGGCCGTATTGTCCGGATCTGTATAAGCGGTAACGCAGAGAAGAGCAGCGAGATCGCGACTCCAAGAAAAATGCCCTGCAGGGCGGCGTCCAACGGCACGCTGAAAGACATCTTTGCCGGAAGGCTTTCCGAGAATGCCGACCTGATCGCGAGCAGGGCGATCTGCCCAAGAAGAATGCCGAAGACGCTGCCGATGGTTCCGAGAACGAGGATCTGGAGGAGGTAGATGCCCGTCACGCGCTTTCCGGACGCTCCCAAACACTTGAGGATCGCGATAGTCTTGCGTTTCTGCTCGACGAACGCCCGTGCGACATTCCAAACGCCGATGCCGCCGAGCACAAGGATCAAAAGGCCTGTCAGAGCGAGATAATCTTCCATTCTCGTGAACTGCTCGCCAAGGTTCTCCTGTTGTTCACGATAGCTTGTTACGGTTACGGCGTCTCCGGAGAGAGCCTCTCGAAGGGCCGTGACAAGCGGTGTCGGATCATCGGTGGTGCGGATCAAAAAGTGCCGGCGGACGCGAGCCGTCTGCGCGAGGCCTGAGGCGTCAAAAGCCGCCTTGCTGACATAGACGCGGCCCGCAAACTGCATTCCGCCCGAGCCGCCCGGTTCATCGGCGAAGATGCCCGTGACCTTGAATTCGGTATTGGCGATCTTGATCTTTTCGCCGACGTTTACGCTAAGATCCTCGGCAGTAAGCTGCGAGATGACAGCACTGTTCTTCTCAAGAAGCGATGGATCGAAGCCGGCGCCGTCTGCAAGCTTGAAGTCGCCTACAAGAGGAAAGCCGGCGGAGACGCCGCGAAGGTCAACGAACTTTACGGCCTGTTTCGACGTATCCGATGGCCGTGCCATCACTGAAGCTGTAACGGTCTCGCTGCGGCCGTCAACAATGCCGGAAGCGTTCAATGCAGACTCGATCTTTTGTACGACGCTTGGCGACAGCTCGTTCGTGGAAGAGATGTCGATGTCAGCCGTGAGAAGTGCCCGAACGTCCGTTGCAACGACGGCCTTTAGGTTCTTGATGAGCGAGCGAAGAGCGACGACCGACCCGACGCCGATCGCTATCGCAAGAAATGACACAAGGAGCCGCCGGGACGACGAAGGAAGCTCGCGAGCCGTCAGCGTAAAGACAAAACTCATCAGCTTTCTTGCCATTCAATGACCTTGCCGTCCGAAAGAACGATCCTGCGGTCGGCACGTGCCGCGAGATGATCGTCGTGCGTAACAAGCACGAGAGTTACAGCGTTCTGCTCGTGCAGCCCGACCATGAGCTCAAAAATATGCGTTCCATTCTTTGAGTCAAGGTTGCCCGTGGGTTCATCTGCGAGCAGGATCTTCGGCGAGTTCGCGAACGCACGCGCGATCGCGACACGCTGCTGTTCGCCGCCCGAAAGCTCATGCGGATAGTGGTGTCCGCGGCTCCCAAGATCGACGCTTTCAAGGAGCATCTTCCCGCGCGTTCGAGGATCCGGATGACCGGCGATCTCCATCGGGATAAGGATGTTCTCGAGGGCGGTCAGGCTCGGGATCAAATGGAACGATTGAAAGACAAAGCCGATCTTCTCGCTGCGTATCGCGGCAAGGCGTTCTTCGTTCGCTGTCGATAGGTTCTCGCCATCGACGGTGATCTCACCGCTTGTCGCCGCATCAAGGCCCGCGATCAGGCCGAGAAGCGTAGATTTTCCGCTGCCCGAAGCACCGGTTATCGCAACGAACTCACCTTCTGCGATGTCGATCGATACTTCATCGAGGATCGTCAGATCCGCCGCACCCGAAGGGACTATTTTTGAGACATTTGAGAGAGTTATCATTGAGATCTTAGACCGATGTCTGCTGCCCGTTCCATCTTAGCTTGCACATTTTCGGGCAACAAGTTCCAATTAGAAAGGCTCTGAAGCTAATACGATGATGAGAAAGTTCTTGATCCGGATATCTGCGGCGGCGATCTTTCTCGCTGCGATCTCGCTTCAATTCGGATGCGGTCCGCGGAACCATGCCTCCTCGGCCGACGATCGGTTTAACAGGCCGCTCGCGACGCCGAAGACGGACGAGAAACGGCCAAAGATCATCGCTTTCGGCGACAGCCTGACGGCCGGTTTCGGCCTGACCGAGCAGGAATCGTATCCGAATTTGCTTCAGGGAATGCTGCAAAAGGACGGCTTCGATCATGAGGTCGTGAACGCTGGCGTTTCGGGTGACACGAGCCTCGGCGGACTCGAACGCATCGACTGGGTGCTCGACGCTCCGAATGTTCACATCCTGATCCTCGAACTCGGCGCCAACGACCTTCTCCGCGGCGGCCCGCCGGAAAAGATGAGGCAGAACCTTGAAACGATCATTCAAAAGGCAAAGGCGAAGAACGTTCGCGTGCTGCTCTGCGGAATGATCGCTCCGCCGACGATGGGAAAGGACTATCAGCGTGATTTCAATGCCGTCTTTCCGGGCCTTGCGGCAAAGTACAAGCTGCAGTATCTGCCGTTTCTCCTTGAGAACGTTGCCCTGAAAAAAGATCTCAATCAGGCAGACGGCATCCATCCGAACGCCGAGGGCGAAAAGATGATGACAGCCAACGTCTATGCCGCCCTGAAGCCGATGCTTGAAAGTCGGCAGTAAGTGCAGAAGCACGCGCGTTACCAATTGCGTAGCGCGCAACACTGAAGTCAGAACCGCCTGCGTGAGCGGGCGGTCAGTTGCCGAAAGCCCCGAACAGTTAGCCCGTTGGAGAAGCCCGTACGAACTAAGGGCATTAGTTCTGAAAATAAGCCTTGAGCCGTAACCCGTGAGCAGAAAGGCCAAAAAGCGGGCCGAGATTCCGCGAAGAGAGACCAAGTTTGAAATACCATTCATCATTGACGACCCAATATCGACCTAAATAGGCGATGCAACACGTATTGCATCGACAAATACGAGTATATCACACTTGTCAAGCCCTAAATTTACGCCAAAGTAGCTGCCGCCTTTTGGGTCTGATAAACTACGGCATTCGGTTGGGTTCTTGAATGAATAGTCTTGTTTTTTCAAATATGCTGCATCGGCCGGCGCGTACGGCGGTGAGCATCATCGGCATCGGGGTCGGCATTTTGCTGATCGTTTTCACTGTAGGCCTGGCAAACGGCAGTCTGCGCGAACGCGCGAAACGCGAAGCGAATATCGGTGCGGAAATAATGGTGCGTCCGTCGGGCAGTATGGGCTGGAGCGGTTCCGAAACGCCGCGGCTTTCCGTCACTCTCGCCGACGAGATCGAGAAGATGGATGGCATCGATCGGGCGATCCCCATCATTCAGACGAGCGTCTCGGCAAAGGATTCCAATACGGGCAGCCGCATCATCGAGGGCGTCGATCTTGACAGCTACTCTCAGGTTTCCGGCCTTACGATCGTCAAAGGACGAGCCTTCACACCTGGAACTGATGAGGCCGTTTGTGACGCGGCATTCTTCGCTCAAAAGAATCTAACGATCGGCGGGACCGTCGAACTCTTCAACCGGCCTTTCACACTCGTCGGGATCTACGAGCCGAGCGTTGGTGCGCGAATGAAGATCCCTCTCGGGACGATGCAGAAACAGCTTGACGGCGAAGGACGGGCCACCGCTCTGCTCGTAAAGCTCAAGCCGGGCCAGAGCGTCGATGTGGTCGGCGAGAGACTCGACAGGGAACTTCCGAACACGCAGATTCTGCTGACGCGCGACATCGAAGAACTCTATATGCAGGGCATCCCGGCCCTCAACGTCTTCTTGAACGTCGTGATCGGGATCGCGGGCTTTATCTCTGCCCTAATTATTCTGTTGACGATGTACACGACGGTGAGCGAACGCACTCGTCAGATCGGAGTGCTGAAATCCCTCGGAATGTCGAACTTTACGATCGGTTGGACGATCGTGCAGGAAGCTCTTCTGATAGCGCTCGGCGGAATAATCTTCGGCGTGGTCGCGACGATCATCCTGAGCATCGCCCTTGCAAAATGGACGACTTTGACGGTTCAGGTCGATCCAAAGGTCGTTGGAGGCATCTTGATCGTCGGGCTTTTGAGCAGCCTCGTTGGTGCCCTTTATCCGGGCCTCAAGGCTGCCCGCCTTGATGCCGTAGAAGCTCTCAGTTTCGAGTAGCTAACCGATCATCGAGAGGAGCTTATCGAGGCCCTTCTCGATATCCGCTTCCAAATGAACGCGCAAGACGCGTCTGCCGCGGTCGGCAAGCACCTGATAATCACCGCGGGCCTGCGCATCTTTTACAACTCCGAAAGTGTATTTTTGCCCCGGGACCGCGATGTCTGATGCGTCATCTGCCGTGATCTGCAGAAATACGCCGTTGCCTCCGCCGCCTTTGTAGGCTTGGCCAGTCGAGTGCAGAAATCGAGGCCCGAAGCCGAGGCACGTCGCTGCATGCGTGCTTCGAAGCACCTTTTCTCGGATCGCCTGAAGTCGGTCCTCATTCGCAGAGCTCATTTCAATGAACGCGAGCAGTGCGAAATAATCGCCGCTCCCGATCGTGTCAAAGTGCGCAGCCAAGAGCGACTCGGCATTTCTTTCCGTTACTGCCGCAGTAAGTTTTGCCGCATAGTCGGGCGGAGCAAAAAGCTTGAATCCATCGCCCTCGAAAAATGGAGATTCGTCAGGCAGCTTTCCTTCCGTTTCGTACTCATCTGTCAGCTTTCGCGCCTCGACCTTGGCGGATTCGACGTCGGGCTGGTTGAACGGGTTTATGCCCATGATCGAACCTGCAACGGCCGTAGCGAATTCCCAGCGGAAAAATTCCTGTCCGAGCATTTCGGCGTTGTCGATCCCGATGCGGACCGTCGGATGGCCAAAGGCTGAAAATCGGTCGAATTGCGCGTCGAGATTCTCATCGTCGTTCGGGCCGATGAAGGCGAAAACGCGGTCGCTGCCATAGACGGAAACCTCTTCAAGCGGTTCGCGATCGACGGGAATGATCGCGACACCGTGCTTGCCCGTGGATTCGGCGATGAGCTGTTCGAGCCAGGCGCCGAGGTCGTAGAACTCAGGCGAGAGGTGAAGTGTGAGTTTGTCGCGTCCACTGCGTTGACAGACGCCAAGAAGCACGCCGAGCTCGGCGCCCGGATTTTCTTCGACCTTCTCGGCACGGCACGCCTGCGTCATCGTTTCGCTGTGGTTGAGAAAACTTTCGACGTCGATGCCCATGCTCGCCGCCGCCGTCATTCCGAATGCCGAAAGTGCAGAGAAACGGCCGCCGATCGAGGGCTTTCCGTCGAAGATGTAGCGGAATGAGTCGTCTTTTGCGATCCTTTCGAGCTTCGAGCCCGGATCGGTGATCGCAACGAATTGCTTCCCTGCGTTCTCACGGCCCTTTCGCTTTGAAACGACATCGAAAAAATATTGCAGAAAACAGTTCGGTTCGAGCGTCGAACCGGATTTGCTCGCGACGATAAAAAGCGTGTTGTCGATATCGATCATCGACTCGACCGCTCTTATTCTGGCCGGCACGGTCGAATCGAGAATGTGAAAATTCTCCTTACCGAACGTGATGCCGAGAACTTCGGGGCAAAGAGACGAACCGCCCATTCCCATCAAGAGTACGGTCTTGAAGCCGGCGGCTTCGATGTCCGCATGAAACGCCTTGTACTGCGACGCACGGGCAAGCTCTTCACCCGCGATATCGAGCCAGCCGAGCCAATCCGCCTCGTCCTCGTTCTGCCAGACGGACGCATCTTTTTTCCAGATGCGGGCTATTTTGTTGTCGTTATTCCAGGCGTTGGTCTCGTATTTGATGTGGTCGCGAAGATCGTCGGGGAATGAAGTTTTGATCGTGTTGAGTGTCATAATTCTTACCTTTGTTCAAGCCAATCGAGCAGCATCTTTTCCTGTATGTGAAAGGCGTGTTCTGGACGCGAGTCCCGCGTCATTGGCAGTTTGAAAAATACGGAAAGCTGCTCCTGTATTCCGAATTCAGCTCGCTCGCGTGCGAGGTCGAGACAGCGTGCGATCTCGATCGCAAGCGGCGCCGCTAGGATCGAATCGCGACAAAGGAAGTTCACCTTGATCTGCATTCGCTGGCCGAGAAAACCGCTCACGTCGATGTTGTCCCACGCCTCTTTGTTGTCGCCGCGTGGTCGATAATAGCGGATATCGACGAGATGATCTGCGACCTCGTAGCCAAGCATATCGTCAAGGACACTCGACTTGGTGCGTATCTTTGAGGCGAGCGATTCGTCATTCGATAGTGCGAGGCCGTCCCGGTTTCCGAGAATATTCGTCGAATACCAACCATCGATATGCAAAGCTCGCGAACGAAGCGCCGGTGCAAGCACCGTCTTGATGAACGTCTGCCCGGTCTTACCGTCTTTGCCGGCGACCGGCACCTTTTGTGCGTCAGCAAATTCGATCAACGCGGGAATATCTGCCGCAACGGAAGGCGTGAAATTCGCGTACGGCACGCCTTCCGCGATCGCTGCATAAGCGTAGAGCATTGCGGGCGAGATCTCGGGGGCGTTCTCGTCAATGGCCTTTTCAAGTGCTTCGAGCGAGGCAAGTACCGCATTGCCCGCGTCGGCAAGAGCTTCGGTCGACGCAAGATTTACAACGCATACCGAATCGCATTCTGCTTTGAATTCGCGAATGTCAGCACGGATCTGAGCGATTGCATCGCGCCGTCGGGCGAGTGAAAGAACATTCGTGCCGCTTATGTTCGAGAGAAAGTGCGTGTCGGTGATCGCAGGCCACGGACGCTTCTCGCCAAGTGCCGTACGGACCGCCGCGAACTGCTTGAGGCTCAGAACCTCGTGGTTCTCGGCAGCCGTCGCAAGATCACTCTCAAAAAGGTCCCAGCCGGCAAATTCGATCTCCGTGTAATCAGCAAGTTCGTCAAAGGCTGCAAGCGGCAATCCCGTCGTGTCTATTGCGTTTTGGCGAAGCAATTCAACGCCTGCTGCCATCGTGGTTCCAACCGCACCGCCGATGCCGACGACCGCGATACCAAGTTTCCGTTTCGCCATAAGTTCTAGTTTATACCTCTGCCCGGCGGCCTTACAATTTCGCCGGCGGCCGGCCTGCGGGGCGAAGTTTTGCAAGCTCGCGTTTCAGGAGCTTGCCCGTCGGGCCTTTCGGTATCTCGGTTAGGAAGTGTATGCGTTTAGGGCATTTATAGTCCGCAAGATGCTTGCGGCAGAAGGCTATCAGATCGGATTCGCTCGTGTTTTGGCCTTCACGAAGGACGACGAAAGCCTCGACCTCCTCGCCATACAACTCGTCCGGCACGCCGATCGCGGCCGCCGCAGATATCGCGGGATGCGTGAATAGAAGCTCGTCGATCTCGCGCGGATAGATGTTCTCGCCGCCGCGGATGATCATGTCCGATTTGCGATCGGCGATGAAGTAAAATCCGTCTGCATCTCGATAGCCTATGTCACCCGTGTGGAACCAGCCGCCCTCGAACGCCTTCTCGGTCGCTGCCTCATTTTTGAAGTAACCGCGAAAGATATTCGGCCCGCGAAGCACGATCTCCCCAAGTTCGCCGTCTGCGACAGGTTGATTCTTTTCGTCCCAAACGGCCATTTCGTTGCCGATCGGCAGGCCGCATGATCCGGGACGACGATCCTTGTTAGGCGGATTGAAGGTCGAGCGGCAAGTAGATTCGCTCAGGCCGTAACCTTCGACGACGAGGCAGTCAAAAGTATCCTCGAACCGATGCAGAACCTCGGCCGGCACCGGCGCCGAGCCGCACATCGCGAACCGCAGTGTGCGGTTCCAAGTTCCAGGTTCCAGGTTCCAGGGAGCAGGGTCATCCGACCTGGAACTTGGAACCTGAAACTTGGAACCGCTTGCTTTAGCAAGCAGCATCGAGAGCATTGTGGCTACCGAGCCGAAGGACGTGATCTTGTGCTTGTCGATGATGTTCCAGAATCGTGAGGCTGAGAATTTTGGGCTTACGACGGTCGAACCGCCGGCATAGAGAGCGCTCATTGTCGTAACCGACACAGCGTTCATATGAAAGAGCGGCATCACGCTGAGAAGGCGGTCGTCCGGCCCGAAATCGAGCCATTCGACGATCTGGCGAGCATTCGCGACAAGGTTCCCGTGCGTAAGCAGACAGCCCTTTGGTTTGCCGGTCGTGCCGGATGTATAAATGATGACCGCATCATCGCCCGGTGTGATCTCGGTATCGATCGAGACTGCGTCGAATGCTTCAGTTGCGGTTTCAGCATCATCGAAGACGATCGATCCCGGCAGAACACGGCCATCGAGATCTGAAAGGAATTCGCTTCCGACGAGCAGAAGTTTCGATTCGGAATTCGCGAGCGTCCACTCGATCTCCTCCGGCTTTAGAAGTGAATTGATCGGCCCGGCGACAGCACCGAGTGACCAGCAAGCGAAATACGCGATGATGTATTCGGCAGAATTTGGCAGCAAAAGGCTTACGACATCGCCTTTCTCGATACCGCGGGACTTTAGCAAGCTGGCCGTTCGGTGGACGAGCTTCGAGAATGCGCCGTAGCTGAACTCCCGCTCGTCGATCTCCGAGATGAGGAGTACCTTGTCGCCATGCTCTAACACGCGTGTCTGCAATAGGTTACGGATAGTTTCGTTGCGCTCGGGCATCTTATGATATAAGGTTAGCATTAAATCATATGACCATCTATCGCAGCTATATAGCAGGGAAGTGGATCGATTCCGCTTCAGGGAAACGTGTCGCAAATATCAATCCTGCGGACACACGCGACATCATCGGCGAAAGCGAACAGGCGACTCGTGAAGAGACACGCGGGGCGATCGAAGCGGCGTATGCAGCATTCAAAGATTGGAGGCGAACGCCCGCACCGGCGCGCGGCCGGATCTTGATGAAAGCCGTTTGCCTGCTCGAAGATCAGAAAGAAGAACTCGCCCAGATGCTTACGCGCGAGGAAGGCAAGACGATCTCAGAGGCTCGCGGCGAGGTCACGCGCGGCACGAACGTCGTTGAGTTCTGCGCCGGCGAAACTCGCCGCAACAATGGCGAGACCATCGCCAGCGAACTTCCGGCGAATTTTGCCTACACGATCAAACAGCCGCACGGCGTTGTCGGGCTGATCACGCCATGGAACTTCCCGGTCGCGATCCCCTTGTGGAAGATCGCACCTGCGCTTGCGGCCGGCAACACGATCGTCTTTAAGCCTGCAACGAACACGCCTGCGACGGCAGTTCGTCTTATGGAGATATTCACGGAGGCGGGAGTGCCGGCGGGCGTGATGAACCTCGTTCTTGGTTCCGGCGGCGAGGTCGGCGACGAGATCGCCAACCACGCTGCGGTTCGCGCCATTTCGTTCACGGGTTCGACCGAGATCGGCCTCAAGCTCTACGAACAGATCGCGCGACGCGGCATTCCGTTCCAAGCGGAGATGGGCGGCAAAAATCCGGTCGTTGTTCTCGAAGATTGCGACATTGATCTTGCTGTCGAGCATACGGCGTCGGGAGCGTTCGGCTCGACCGGCCAACGCTGTACCGCGGGAAGCCGTGCGATCGTTCAGAGTTCGATAGCTGACGAATTCGTCGAGAAGATCGTCAAGCGCGCAAGGTCTTACAAGCTTGGGGCCGGTGCGGATGCATCCACCGACATCGGGCCGAGCGTCGATGAACACCAATTCAACACCGTTCTCAAATATATGGAGATCGGAAAAGAGGACGGAGCGGCCTTGCTCTGCGGCGGCGGCCGAGCATCGGGTGACGGACTTGAGCACGGATATTTTGTTGAGCCGACGGTTTTTGACAACGTATCCGCCGATATGCGGATCTTTCGTGAAGAGATCTTCGGTCCCGTACTTGGCATCTCTCGGGTTCAAGACCTTGACGAAGCAATGAAACTTGCGAACGATACGGAATACGGCCTTTCGTCGTCTGTCTTTTCGAACGACTACAACAGCATCACGAGGTTCGTCGAGGAGATCGATAGCGGAATGACGCACATCAATTCCCCAACGACCGGCGGCGAGGCGCACATTCCTTTCGGCGGCATAAAAGGCAGCGGCATCGGCCCGCGGGAGCAGGGCTCGACATCGCTTGACTTCTACTCCGAAATGAAGGTAGTTTACGTCGATGCGACAGGCAAAAAACGCGAGGGAAATCTCTATTAAAAAAATGGTGATCTCATAGGTCGAAAAGGGCGGCTATGATGCCGGCCATGGCGGCGGCAATACGAACCAGATCGAAGGCAATATGGCCGACCTGTATGCATTCTTGCTTGCACAGTTGAACTGACTCCCAGGACGCTTCGTGTTTTATGGAGGATGATCATGTCTAAGCGCAATGCCATCGTAGTCGCTCTTTTGCTTTCCATTGTTGCTGCAGCGATCGTGCGTTCTAATATCGCCACCGGCCTCGACAGCTATACGTACGACGAGGCGTATCACGCAGGAGCGGGTGCGGCGTATGTGAAGACGGGCGACTTCCGGCTAAATCCTGAGCAGCCGCCGCTGGTCAAGCTCTGGGTCGGAGCCTACGTAGCTCTCCGCGGATATCAGCTTTCACCCTACCGGCCGTTATCTGACAAAGAGGCTGAGCGTGACTTTGTCGAAGAGGACGCCTATGTCCACAACGATCCCTTGGTCCTTCAGTCGAGGACCCGGGCAGCGATGCTTGTCCTGAACGGGCTGCTGATATTGTTATTCGCGTTTTCGGCTCGGCGGCTTTTCGGGGACGTTGCCGCTATCGGCTCCGCACTATTCTTTGCGATCGATCCGACGGTTGCCGCCTATATGCCGGTGGTGATGACCGACCTGCCGATCGCTTTGACCTCCGGTATCGCGCTATTGACGGCTGCGAAAGCTTTCCAAAGCTGGAAGGCCGCTGACCTCGCTCTCGCGGCGGGAGGCGTCGGCCTGGCTTTGAGTGCAAAACATTCGGGAATTATTACGCTGATCGCAGTTGCGTTGGTAGGGCTCGGGATCGTGTGCCTGTTCTCCAAAGGCGTCGGTGCGAAGGTAAGGCTGCTGCGTTCGGCAAAGGTTGCGGGAGTCGTATTGGGCGGGATCATCGTCCTATGGGGGACGTATGGTTTTAGTTATTACGAGACACCGGGCGTTGCCGAAGAGACCTTTAACCGCAAGCTGGCGGACAAAATATCGGATGTCCGAGCGCCTGCGTATCGTGCGGCGTTGTCCGCGGCATCGAGATTATGTCTTTTCCCACGGGCATACACTTGGGGAATGGCTGACACTATACGGGCCGGCATCGATGGCCGTGCGATCCAGGTTCTGGCGTTCGGACAGTCGTACTACTCAAAAGCTCCTTTCTATTTCTTTCCGGGCATTGTATTAGCAAAGCTTCCGATCGGCCTGACCTTACTTTGTCTTATCGGTGCTGGGCTTGTTATCTCACGGCGTGTACCGAACGAATTCTATCTGCCGACGGTCTGCCTCACCGTATTTTCGGGACTCTTTCTTATCTTCCTCATTCGCGGCTCAACTTACGGCGGTATGCGTCACGCAACGCCGTTACTGCCGATAATGGCGGTTCTTTTTGGGGTCGGGACGTATGCCGCGGTCGAGCTTCGGTCGAGGATCCTGAAGGCGACGGCGGCGATCTGTGTCGTCTTTGCTCTTGTTTCGGCGGTCCCACAGATGCGGCCCTGGGAGTATTTCAATGAGCTTGCCGGCGGATCGGCCAACGGCCATCTTTATTTTAACGATGAGGGCGTCGATCTCAGCCAGCGTGGCGGCGAGGCGGCAAGATTCTACCACGAGGAACTCGAACCGAAAGGCGAGATCCCATTCTTAGCCTATTTCTCGAATGACGCCGACCTAAAAGCTCGCGGAATGGACTGGGTCGGCCGCGACGATCAGCGGGATGAGCAAAAATTTGAAGCCGAAACCATAACGGGGACTGTCATGATCGGTGCCAACGAGTTGAACGAAGGACTCTGGTGGGATGTTGCCAAACCGTTCAGAAATGTCGTCCCGACGCGCCGGTTCGGGAACCTTTTCGTCTTTACGGGCACGTTCGAAAGGCCAAAGGCGATGCTTGCCAGGCACGTCTTTTACAAGACGATCTACTCCAAGATCTATGTCAAAGAGCCGGATCTCCCAGCCGCGATAGAGGGTATTGAGCGATCCTTGGCGCTTGATGACTCGTGCTTTTTTGTCAGCCTCGAACTTGGCAATCAGTATCTTGCTGTCGGCAACCGGGAGAAAGCTCTTGCGGCCTACGAGGCATCGCTGGCCCGTGCCCCTAGGTCGGACAGTATTTACGACCAATTGAACGACCAGATCTCGAAGCTCAGATCCGGCGAGCTTGATGAGATACCGCCGATCAGAAACCCCGGGATCGAGTAGGGACGCGGCGGTCTCGCTCTTCGGGAACAGGGCTCGACATCGCTTGACTTCTATGCCGAAATGAAGGTAGTTTACGTCGATGCGACAGGCAAAAAACGCGAAAGTAATATATACTGACCGCTGAAGTTTTTACTCAAACTCTCAGGAAACGAAAACAATATGAGATCGAAGCTTTTTCCCGCAGCTATAGCTGTGCTTGTATTTACCGCCGCCGCATTCGGGCAGGACTACTCAGCTCTTGCCGATGAAACTTTTAAGTATGTAAAGGCCGGAACTTTCGGCAAACCGAGCGTTGCCAAGAAGACGCAGAAGATATCGCTCGGCCAGGTTCGCGTGCATTTTAAGACCGTTACATCGCGAGAGAATTCGGCTCGAGGCAATTCCGCAGATGTTACCGTCTATCTCGACAGCGACCTTACGACCGGTGACCTCCAGACGCTCACGAACAATTTCTACACGCGGCTTGCAAGTAAACTAAACGCGATCGGCATCGCAACCGTTCCGTTCGATTCCATAAAGCAGACCGAATATTACGCCGAGAAGCTCTCGAAACAAGCAGAAGAAAAGGGCGCCGACTTTGACGGCAAGAACGGGCAGGCGTGGGTTTCTGTGAATGCTTTCGATGGTCCAGTTTTCGTGAGATGGCGGCCGGAAGGAACGGTCGAGATCATTGGTTTCGGCCAGCAGAAAAAGCTCGCAAAAACTGCCGAAACGACCGGCGGCGACGTGATGACCGTCGATGTCGTTCTGGATTTTGCCTCGATAATGCTTTCGGCCGAGGTCAAACAGGATCGGCAGGGCTGGTTCTACGGCGACCCGTATTTTTACAGCGACTATTCGATCGGCGGGCTGATGAATGTAACGAAAAGCTACATTTATCTCGTAAATCAGAAGAACGGATTCGATCAGTATTCGTCGGCTCAGCCGATCGCAGAACGCATAGGATTTGCTGAAAAGCCCCGCGAGGATGCGTCACGTGCGAGTTATCGAGCTTCGAAGGCTTTCGGCGATGGGCGACATTCTTTTACTCCGCTCGTGATTCCTGCAAAGCGTGAACTCTATATGATGGCCGCGGGCAAGGTCCTCGATCGGTACGCGGATATGCTCGCGGAGAAGTTTCGCGTCCTTCGCGGCGGCGAAACCCCATCGAACAAGCCTGCCGAAAAGCCGAAAGACAATACGACGCTTGCACAGGTCGAGAACGAAGCCCGGAAGAACAATGATACGACGGCCGTTACGACGGGCGAGATGAAGGCCGCCGCGAAAGATGCCGAAAGGGCCGGGAAGTATCAGCTTGCCGCCGACTATTACACAAAACTTTCCGCTGCCGATCGGGAGCACGCTCTTGAGTACGACCTCGCGCGCGGAGCTCTTTATCTCGACCGCATCAATGACAATAAGAAGGCACTTGAGATCTTTGAGGTCATCATTAAGGATCACCCGAACGTGGCCGAAGGTTATTACAACCGCGGCACGACGTACGCAAAGCTGCAAGATTGGAAAAAGGCGAAAAAAGACCTCGACAAGGCGATCGAACTTCGTCCGACCTGGGCCGAGGCTTATCTCAACCGCGGGTTTGCGCTTGCGAATATGAAGAAGTTCGACGACGCGCTCGCTGATTTCGAACGCGGCATACAACTTAATCCACGCATTCCAAATCTATATCGTGCGAGGGCCTACATCTATAAGGTGAAGGGCAATGCCGCACTTGCTGCCGCCGACGAACTGCGCGCGACGCAGATCGAGCAGGGAAGATTCTAGGTATGCGAAGTTTGCAGATCGTATTTGCCGCGGGCCTTCTTGTTTTCGGACTTACGGCGGCCAGTGCGCAAACGGCCGAAGCATTTCTTGCAAAATGCGATTCGAGCTTTGAGAGCGGCAAATATACGGACGCCGTAAAGCAGTGTTCGAAGGCTCTCGAACTCAGGCCTGGTTATGAAGAGGCACTGATCACACGGGCCGGCACCTACAAGATCCTGCGGAATTACCCCGCGGCGATCGCCGATTACACCGAGATCATTCGTGTTACGGACGGGATGGCGATGGCGTACTTTTATCGCGCCGGTGTTTACGAAAAAACAGGCAGGGATAACGAGGCGATCGCCGACCTCACGGCTTCTATCACAAAGGACCCGAAAGGCCTTTTCGCCGCCCGCTCGTATTACGAACGCGGACTGATCCACGACAAGCTTGGCAGATCGGATGCTGCTCAGGCTGATTATTGGGCGGCGGTCAAGTTAAAGCCAAATTACGCTCAGGCAAAGGCGAAGATCAAGTATCCGTTTGGCGACAAGACCTTGACCGAAGCGGCAAACGACATCATCCCCGGTGTGAAGACACCTGACAAAATACAGCCTGCAAAACCAACTCCGTCTCCGGTCGCAATCGCAAAGGCAACGCCATCTGTTTCGCCAAAGATAGTTCCCGCCAGCGCTCCCGCAAGCTGGAAAAGAATGGCATTGACAGGAACCGGATTGAGCGTCGCTTCGCCCGTACCGTATGTCCTCAAGGATGACAAGCCCGACCCGCTGCTCGAAAAGATGGAGGCCCGTGTTCGATGGGAGTTGAAGGACGGCAGCCTTTGGTCGACCGTGCAATATATGAAATGGGATCAGGGATTTACGACGATTCGCCAGACTCTCGAAAATACCGTAAATATCGTATTTGATGATCCAAAGGCAGGTACGAAGTTTGTTAAAGATACAACATTCCTTGGCGAACCTGCCGCTGAAATTGATCAAGAGCGTTACGACCCGTACGACAAGAAGCAGGTCAGGCAGAAGCTGATCGACTTCGGCACGGCGAACACCTACATCACTCTCAATTTCGTTCACGATGCAGGAGACAAAGTAGCGGCTGCAAAGGTGGATCAGATCATCGCATCATTCAAAAAAGAGGGCGGCGTAGTCGCCGCTGTTTCAAAGCTGCCGCCAACGAACTGGAAGACATTCAATTTCGGCGGCTTGCTGTTCGATTTTCCCACTCAAGTCGCCGAAGGCCCGTGTGGTCAGTCTGTAACTTCAAAGGGACAGACCGTTTGTGGATCTTGGGGCGATAAGGACAAGGAGAATCTATCGATCGATATCTCATACCGCAACTACGCCGGCCTGACAGCTCCCGATGTTAAGAAATTCGCGGCGGAATATTTGGCGAGTATGAAAGTGATAATGGCCAAGGATACGAGCTGGAAGGAATTCAAGAACGAGCCGTACCCGATCAATGCCGGCGAGGCAGTCAAGATCTCAGCTATGCAGGCCTACGACGGAACAAATATCATCTTCGTTGCCCGCGGAACGGAAAGGTGGCAAGTGCGAGTGTGGTATTTCAATCGCTGGGACGCGGTCCGCGATGCTCTAAAACGGGTCGTCGGCTCGGTAAAATTCAAACAGTAATACCTAAGAGCCCTCGAAAGATCGTATTTTATGCACGGATATTTTCGACTTTTTTTATTCTTCGTCATCGTCGCTTCAGCAGTCGCTAGTTCCGCGCAGACGCCGACTCCGACGCCCGAGAGAACGGTTTACAAAACTTACGCCGCAGCGATGAGTGCCGGCCAGAAGCTCGCCGCCGATAAAAAGAGGTCAGGTGCGATAGACGCGTACACGCTAGCTGCGGGACTTGCTAAGAACGATCTGCAAAAAGCGGATGCGCTGATCGAGGCCGCGAAGGTCCAGCAGGACAACTCTCGCTTTGTTTCGAGCGGCGGAGGGAAGTTCAAAGGGACGACGTTCACCGTTTTCGGTCATCCCGATGCGGTTCGCTCCTTGAACACGGCTCTTGAGCTGCCGGGGATCGACGACGCAAAAAGGGCGGAGATCAAGATCGTTCGTGCAGATGTTTACTTTGCCGCAAATAAGCGAATCGATGCGCACAATCAGCTTGTGCCTGAGATCGAAAAGAAGGCCAACAAACCGATAGCCCTCGTTATTCGAGAAGAGATGATCGCGTTGGCGGATGCTGCCTCAACGCCTGCCGACCTCAAGGTCGAAGCTTTGATCAGGAAGGCTCAGACTTACAAGAACTTCCGTGATAGTTATACAACTTCTGCGGATTTGCGATGGGCATTTGATGCGCTGAAAGCCGGTTCGGAGGTGGCCGGGGCATCAGATCCCGCCAAGGCCTCGGCTTTACTCCAGATAGCAGAGCTCGCACGGATCGGCAACAATTCAAATATCTTTGTAACGGCGTTCGAAGCCGTAACCAAGCTTCCAAAGGCCACAGCAACGCAGAAGCATACGGCCGCCACAGAGCTTGCCAACGTTCTCATTGCGAACGACCGCGTTGAACCCGCTCGAAAGATGCTGACCGAGACGCTGGCGGTTCCAGGCCTTACGGTCATCGAACGCGGCGGCGTTCACCGCCTGCTCGCGGTCTCATTCGTTCGAGAGATCATTTCGAAAAAGCCTGCAAGAGCGGCCGAAGATGCCCTTCTGGCATCGGCTCGCCGCGAGCTTGCGACGGCCGCCAAGCAAACGAAGTTCAAAGCCGACGATCTCGCAGAGGCATATCGCGGGAATGCGGAGTTCATACGCGGATTCCAGGACGCAAAGTATTTCCTGCTTGCTCACGAACAGTTGAACGCAGCCCTCGCCGTGCCCAAGATTTCCGACAGACAGCGGTCGAAGGTTCAATACGAAGTCGCCGAGACCTACAGGCTTGAGAAGAAGACCGCAGAGGCGGTCGCGGCTTACAAGCTTGTTACGAACGCAAACCCTCAGTATTTCGGTTACGCGCTGCAGCGAATAAAGGAACTCGGTGGTGCAAAGCCCGGAAATTAGCATTCGGATACGTGGCGAGAGAGATAAAAGGACTTGCAAAAAGTAAGAATGGAGTAGAATAATTCTCCGTTCTTATTTTTTTGTCTTTGGAGGCCATGTTTAATGAGTCAGGCACAAAAGCCGTCGTCGCTGAAGAACGCGATCGAGAAGCATCGCGAATTCCTTTTTCCCGCGGTCGCAATGTATTACAAGGAGCCGATCGAACTCGTAAAGGGCGAGGGCGAGTATGTTTGGGATGCTGACGGCAATCGCTATCTTGATGCGTTCGGCGGCGTGCTGACCGTGAGCGTCGGGCACGCGAACCCGGAAGTCAATGCCGCGATCATCGAGCAGACAAAGACGCTGCAGCACACTTCTGCTCTGTACGCGAACGGGCCGCAATCAGATCTTGCGGAAAAGCTCGCCGAGATCACGCCGGGCGATCTTAAGAAATCATTCTTCACTTCTAGCGGCACAGAAGCCGACGACACCGCGATAATGGCCGCGAAGCTCGCGACCGGCCGCAGCGAGATCGTCGTGCTTCGACACAGCTATTCTGGCAGAAGTGCGACGGCACTTTCGAGCGTCGGGCACGCTTCGTGGCGGCCGATCGCTTCGCAGGTCGCGGGCATAGTTCACGCACGCGCGCCATACTGTTATCGCTGCCCGTGGAAAATGACGCCTGACAACTGCGGCGCCGCCTGCGCAGAAGATGTCAAAGACGTGATCGAAACGACGACGACCGGCGAGATCGCAGCGTTCATGGCCGAACCGATAATGGGCGTCGGCGGATTCATCGTGCCGCCGGACGGTTATTTCGAGCGTGTCGAAGAGATCACCCGCAAACACGGCGGATTATTCATCGCCGACGAAGTTCAAACTGCGTGGGGACGAACGGGCGATAAGTGGTTCGGCATCGAGCATACGAGCGTTAAACCCGACATCATCACATCGGCAAAGGGAATGGGCAACGGCGTCCCCATCGGTTGGACGATCGCAACGTCTGAGGTCGCAGATAAATTCCCGGGGCTTACCTTTGCTACGTTTGGCGGCAACCCCATCTCGATGACCGCAGGCCTTGCCGTTATCAAATTCATCGAACAGAACGATCTCCTCACGAGCGCGCGGGTCGTTGGGGACTATTTTCGCGGGCGGCTCGAAGAACTCAAAGAAAAGCACGCGATCATCGGCGACGTTCGCGGCCGCGGGCTAATGCAGGGCATCGAACTTGTGAAAGACCGCGAAACAAAGGAACCGGTCGCTGACGCCGTTCTCAAGGTATTCGAAGAAACGAAACGCCGCGGTGTCCTCATCGGCAAAGGCGGCCTTTACGGCAACGTCATCCGCACAGGAATGATGCTCAACTCGACAAAAGACAACGTTGACGAGCTGATCGCCGCCCTGGATGCCGGATTCTCGGTTGCGTGAGAAAGCCGTTATGTTTTGAGCAGTTTAGGAATGGCGGGAATTTAGGCGGCTAAGGTAGAGATCGTTGTCCCGAAATGGCGAGTGTTCGCCGATCTCGGAAACGTTCAACGTCAGCTTGATATACCCATTGAATGGAAATTGAGATGACCTTGCAATCCAATGGAAAGCGAAACCTCGCTGCTGTCGTTCTGTTTTTTTTGACGACGCTTGCGGTCGGCCAAGACGTTGGGCCTCAACTGGCTGAGCTCCGACCGGCGCTCCGCAGCGTTGAGGCAAAGCGAATTTTAGAGCATGTAAAGAAACTCGCCTCCGATACATTTGAAGGGCGAGCACCGGGAACCGTCGGTGAGAAGCTCACCATAAATTATCTTGCTGAACAGTTCAAAAAGTCCGGAATAAGCCCGGGGAATCCAAACGGCACATTTTTCCAGAATGTCCCGCTTGTCGGCTATCGAACGGTTCCACAGATCGACGTCGAGGTAGCGGGTAAAAAAGTCCCATTCGCCTTTTTTGATGATTTTGTTCACGATTATCCTTTACTCAGGCCTTCGGCAACCGTGAAAAATGCACCGATCGTTTTTGCGGGGTACGGCATCGTCGCGCCGCAATACGGCTGGGACGACTATAAAGGACTTGATGTTCGCGGGAAGTTAGTGATCGTGCTTAGCGGCGAACCGGCTGTGGCGGATAAGTCCGACCCCAAGAAACTTGACGCGTCGATGTTTCGCGGCGAGACACGCACCTACTATTCAACCCGCGAATTTAAATTTGACCTTGCGGCTAAAAAAGGAGCGGCGGGCGTTTTAGTTGTCTATGATCCGACAAAGGCAAACACTTACTCACTCTTTCAGACCTTTGCAAAAATGGAAGGCTTCGCTCTCAAGCCGAGCCGTACGAACACGCGGACATTGATCTCCGGGCTTATGACGATCGACGCCTCAAAGCGAATTTTTTCGGCTAGCGGTCAGGATCTTGAAAAACTTTCGGCGAACGCCGCGCAAGCAGGCTTTAGCGCAGTCGAAACGCAGGCGCGTGCGAACATTGCCGTTAGAAGCAAGCTTCGCGATGTCGTGAGCCGAAACGTCGTCGCCCGCATCGAGGGCAGCGATCCGGTGCTGAAAAATGAATACGTGATCTATTCAGCTCACTGGGATCACCTTGGACGCGATCGAAAACTGAAGGGCGACCAGATATACAACGGGGCTATCGACAACGCGATCGGGACCGCGATGCTTCTAGAAGTTGCAAAAGGCTTCGCTCGCCTGCCGAAAAAACCGAGGCGTTCGATACTATTCATCGCGACCACATCCGAAGAGAAAGGCTATCTCGGGTCGCGATATTACGCTCGGAACCCGTTGTATCCGATCGCCGACGCTGTCGCAAATATCAATCTCGACGGCGGCAACGCTTGGGGCATTACCAAAGATGTACTCTCTGCGAGCTACGGGCATTCAACTTTGGACGAAACGCTCGAAGAAGCCGCCGCGATGCAGAAACGAATTTTTCTGCGAGAGTCGCTTGGAGATGGCGGATACTATTTCGCGTCAGACCAGATAGAATTTGCCAAAGCTGGCATTCCGTCGATCTTTCCATTCAGCGGGTTCAACTACGCCGGCAAACCAAAGGATTTCGGTGATGGAAAATGGAACAGCTATTCGGATAACGATTACCATCAGGTTTCTGATGAGATCAGGCCGGACTGGGACCTGTCCGGAGCCGCCGAAGATACGCGATGGCTATTGATCGCAGGCTGGAACGTGTCCCAGACGACGGAACGACCAAAATGGAAACCTGAAAGTGAATTTATAAATTTAGGAAGGAAAAGATGATAAGAAGATCGTTGATCTCGGTCGCTCTAGTGACCATACTCGCGAGTTTTGCTTTCGCGCAAAAGGCTATGACAAACAACGGCATTGTCGGCAAAGATCATTTTGTTACCAGCAATGGGCTGAAGTTTATTTGTGGGAAAAATATCACAAGAACTATGTCAATACATTTGCGAAGACGAACAAAGTTGTTCTGTTGGTTCATGGGGCGACGTGGACCGGGCGGCCGGATTTTGATCTGCAGATACGCGATTATTCGCTGATGGATTTTCTCGCCAAAAATGGCTACGACGTTTGGGCGATAGATATTCACGGTTATGGCAGATCGGAAAAGACCGACAAGGATTGGTCGGACACGGCATCGGCAGCGGGCGATATCGGTGCTGCGGTTGATTACATTACGAAACTGCACGGTGTCGAGAAAATTAACATTCTCGGCTGGTCGTGGGGAACGCAAACGACCGGGCTTTACACAATGCGCCATCCTGAAAAGGTCGAGAAACTGATCCTTTACGCAATGGCGTGGAAGCCGCCGCCGGGAGTAAAGCTTCCGCCGCCCCCGACCGAACAATATCGCAAAACGGACGAAGCCGGTGCCCGTTCGGATTTTATCGCCGGCCAGTATGAGGCTGATGTGGTCGATCTATATGTAAAAGAAGCCCTCGCCGCGGTACCGCAAGCTCCAAACGGTGTACGGGTCGATTTCGCGACGAAGCTGCCGATCCTCGATCCGGCTGCGATCAAAGTTCCAACGCTTATCATCCGCCCGGAAAAGGACTTCCTCGGCACCGAAGCGCAAACGCTCGAGTTCTTCCAAAAGCTCGGAACTAACTACAAAAGCTATGCATTCCTACCCGACGGCGGCCATGCTATCTTGCTCGAAAAGAATTATCGAAAATTTCAGCAAGTCGTTCTTGGATTTTTGGATCAACCGTGACTCAGCTGCGAATATGAAACCCTGCCCTGAACGCAGGAGAGACTATTACGACGACACGTTGATCTACTGTCTCGATGACGGCAATGCGCTGCTCGAAGGCCCGGCAAGCGGATCGCGGTTCCCTGACGAACCGGCGACGGCGATCCTGTCAGAACCGCCTGCATCAACCGGCGGTCAGGTCGATGGCGAGAATCCTACGCGGCCATTGATTAAATCGACGGCGGCAGAGGCGCAAAAACGTATTCGCGAGGGTTCGGCAGTGATCTCGCCAACAATTCCGAAGAACTCTTGAAAGAATGGTGTCGCAAAATGCTCGTCTATCGCCTCTTTGCTCACCCATATTTCATGCCAAAGGAACACGGTTTCGTCCTCAATAGACTGATGAATGTCGTAATTAATACAACCGGCCTCTTTCCGGAAAGGCTCAACAATTGCCAGTGCGCAGCGGATCTGGCTAGTTCGACCTTGTCATTCTTTACTTTCAAACGTGCGATCAGAACAATTTTTTCTTCGCTCATCTTTTCTCCAAATTTGCAATTCAGGCGGCTGTGAAACCTTCATCGATCGTAAGGCCTTTGCAATGGAGTCACCGAAGAAAAGGCAGAGATCAGAATGATCCGGAGGGTTGCCCTTTCCCGGTGACTCAATTGGTGAGCGATGCTCTAACGCTTCGGTTCTAGAATGATCTGCCGTCCCAGCCGACTCGCTACGACCTCGCGGATCTGCAGACGGTCGCGGTAGCCCTGCATTTGTTGGGCATCGTTACCGATGATCTTTTGAAGTAGATTATCGGCCTTTGCATCGTTGGCTTCCATTGTTGCGAGGTCCTTGTATTCGGTCATCAGCATCAAATTAAAGTCGTTCGGGCTGTGACCTTCTGTTTTGATCACCATATACGAAAGGATCTGCCCGTCCTTTTTCAGAGCTTCCTGTTCCTTCTTCCAATCGGTGGCAATGTAGTTCAGGTAGGCGTTGTCCATTCCCGGTTTCATCACAATGAAACCGATCGACCAAACCGAACCATTGTGAAAAGGCCGATCTACTTGAGCCGATGTGACCATGCTCAGCGTCAGCGTCATTGCGAAGAGCGAACAAACTAATATCAGATTGCGTTTCATAATTTTCTCCTGTGTTTTAGTGTAAGTGCGAAACCTAATGTCGCGGCGGACGCTGCACTCGGTTCAAACGACCGCCGCACGGTTGTGAAAGGAATGCCTATGGCATCGGAGTTCCCTGTGAAGACCATGCCTGCCAGCGACCATCACGTTTGATCCAAACGTCCGTATAACGGATCTTCCGGTCAAAGGCCGCACCCTTTGCGTCTGTGCCTTTTGTTCGGAAGACGCCGGTAACGATTGCTGTCCTGCCGTCGATCCGAATATTCATATTGGTCGTCTCGGCAAGCTCGATCTTGGCTCCGCTATCGACCGTATCGGCAATATCTTCTGCCTTGTCCATCAGCCTTCCGCTGCTGCCGCTAATGCTGGTGAAATCGGCGGCGTAGTTCTTCTCGAACCAGGAGCGGTCTTGTTTGGCGATGGCATCGTTGTAGTCCTGCTCCAGATACCAAATAACGTCGTAGTCATCGAGGCCGCTGCCGGCATTGCTGACGACCTGCCATTTGCCGCCGCGTTTTTCGAGGATATGAACGCTGCGTGAATAGAACGTCTCGGGCTTTCCGCCCGCACCGACCGACGTCCAGACGGTGTTGCGATGTGTGATCGTGGCAGAATTCGCCGTGCAGCTGATCAGATAATGGTCGTAGGTTGTCTTGTCAGCATTTGCCGGGTTTGCCTTGTTTCGTTCGGCTGCCCTTACCGCGTTGTCGATCGCGGCCGCCTTACCCTGCATTCCGGGCAATCCCGTGTAGTCGTCAGCATAGATGCTGGTCAGAGCCGTACGGTCGCCGGCGAGGGTTGCGGTGCCCCACGCGTGATCAAAGGCTTCGAGTGCCTTCTTGTCTGCGGGGCTGCATTGGCCGAAGGCGTATCCGGCGGTGCCGAGCGTAAGAATGAGCGATACGAGGATACGTTTCATGATTTCTCTCCTGTTCTCTTCGACTGAGTGCAAAAGGCAGCGAGAATCCGTTCGGTGCGTCCGCTTCACTCGTTTCAAGCGGTCGCATTGCCTTTTTTAATGGTTCTAACTCTCTAAACGGAAACCCATGGATAAAAAGGAGCAGCGAACGAGAAAAAAAGATTCTTATTTACAACCTTTTGTTCTATAATCAGCGGAGATTTTTCCATCTGAAACATAATGCAAAGCGGTGATTCGCACGAAATTTCGCTTCTGCTGGTTGACTGGGGCAACGGAGACGAGCTTGCCTTGGAGCAGTTGATGCCGCTTGTCTATGATGAGCTGCGGCAGATGGCAAAGCGTTATATGAGCCGGCAGCCTGCGGGTCATACCTTTCAGACGACAGAACTGATCCACGAGACATACCTGAAGCTTGCAAAACAGGATGAGCGGAACTGGCAGAATCGAGCTCATTTTTTCGGCGTCGCCGCAAAGGCAATGCGGCACATTCTGGTTGACTACGCTCGTTCCAAGCACAGCCAGAAACGGGGCGGTTGGCAGGAAAGGGTCACGCTTGCCGACGATGCCGTATCCACAAGAAGCAATTCCAAGGAGATCGTCGCCCTCGATGACGCGCTCAAGAACCTCGAACAGATCGACGTCCGCCGAAGCCGCGTCGTCGAGTTGAAATTCTTCGGCGGCCTAACGATGGAGGAGATCGCCGAAGTTTTGAATATTTCCTCGGACACCGTTAAACGAGATTGGAGATTCGCACGCACCTGGCTGTTACGCGAAGTGTTGGGCACCGGATGAGATCCCTTTGTCGCTTAGAATGCGACCGGTGGCCTTGAACTAGACATTTTAGAGACTGGTCTCTCCCGCCAGAGTCGTTGGCGTAGGATGAAAATTGAGCGGTTAGATCAGATCGAAGAGGTTTTTCACGCGGTGCTGGAAGTGCCGGTGGCCGACCGTGAGGCGGTGATCGCCGAACTCTGCGGATCGGATGCCGAACTCCGCCGCGAGGTCGAATCTCTCCTCGCACACGAGGACACACACGATAGTTTGCTCGACGCTCCGCCGGACGCACTCGCCGCCGAGATATTTCCGCAAATTGAACCGAATGATCTGACGGGCAAGACGATCAGCCATTACAAGATCACGAAGATCTTGGGCAGCGGCGGCATGGGTGAGGTCTATCTCGCTGAAGACGTAAAACTGCGTCGTAAGGTTGCTCTGAAAATCCTGCCGCTTCAATTCTCTGCCGACCGCGAACGCAAAAGCCGTTTTGAAAAGGAAGCCCAGGCGGTTTCCGCGCTCAATCATCCGAACATTATTACGATCTATGAGATCGAGGCAGCCGGAAGCCATAGCTTTATGGCGACCGAATATATCGACGGACAGACCTTACGCGAGCGGACGGCAGAAAAGGCATTCTCGTGGCAGGAAGCGGTCCGGATAGCCATTCAGGTCGCGAGTGCTCTCGAGTCCGCTCATTCGGTCGGCATTATCCACCGAGACATAAAGCCGGCCAACATAATGATCCGCCGTGACGGTATCGTTAAGGTATTGGACTTCGGCTTGGCAAAACTCACCGCGCCTGAATCCGGCGATTTTGATACGCGCGACCTTACCGCGCCGAACCGCGTGATGGGCACTCTTAATTATATGTCGCCGGAGCAGGCTCTCGGCGAAATGATCGACGCCCGAACGGATATCTATAGTTTCGGTGTAGTGCTCTTCGAAATGCTGACTGGCCGTCTGCCTTCAAGTGGCGACGATCGATCGACGGGCAGTAGGCCCCTGACTGGCGCCGACGAACTAAACGAAGCGGTCCCGGCAACCTTGAGCCAGATCGTCAAGCATGCACTTAAGAAGGATCGTAACGAACGCTACCAGACCTTTGCGGATCTGCGCACCGATCTGAAGAGCCTCCTTCGCGATTCTCAAACCGATGGATTCGACTTTGACTTCACGGACGAGACCGTTCTGCAGACCGATCCGAACAAAAGCATCCACGCGACCGGATCGGGCAGCAAGTCGACTCAAAGAGCCGGAAGGTCGGCAGTTTGGGTGATCGCGCCTCTTTTGATAGCCGTTTTGGCCGTTGGCGTTTACTGGACGTATTTTTATGGCCGGAGCGGTTCGGCAGTCGGCCATTTTCAATCGATAAAACTCGACGCCTTGACGGCTCACGGATCTGCCACATCGGTAGCAATTTCGCCGGACGGGAAATACATCGCCTACGCCAAGAACGAGGACGACGGAAGGCATAGCCTTTGGCTTCGGCAAACTGCGAGTGCGGGCGATACACAGATCGTGCCGCCGGGGTCGGCTGAATATCAGTTCTTGAAATTTTCGCAGGACGGCAATTCTTTGTATTCCGTTGCATCCGAGGGCGAAGACCAACCGCGTTCGCTGTATCAGATGACGACCTTAGGTCGAAACCGACGCCGTATCATCAGCGGTGTTGACAGCCAGATCTCGTTCTCGCCTGCGGGAACTGAGCTTACGTTCATCAGAGTTGCGGACGGTATCAGCTCGATTCTCATCGCTGACCTCCAAGGCGGGAACGAACGGACGGTAGCAACGCGCAAATACCCGGAGGTCTATGGAGACGAGATCTCGTGGTCGCCTGACGGCCGTCTTATAGCAGTTCCGACACTGACCCGCGGCGCAACATACGCGGGCGGAATGGCGGTCGTCGATGTCGCGACTGGTGTCGAGACGCGCATTCCGCTAAAAGAAGAAAAGCTGCTACGCATCAGCCAACTAGCATGGACGAGCGATGGTAAGGGCATCATCTATACGCCCTACGCTGCCGACATGGGACAGCGTTACCAGATACGATACGCGTCGTATCCGTCGGGCGAGGTTCAAAATATAACGAACGATCTTTCCAGTTACGAGGATTTCAGTCTCACGGCCGATTCGGAAACGATGGTCGCGATCCAGCGGGAATATTCGATGGGCATCTGGCTGACAGCTGAGAATGATCCAAAGACTGCCACGCCGATCACTTCCAAGACCGCCGCGGACGACGGCGAGAGGGGAATCTCGTGGACGAGCGACGGCAAGATCGTGTTCGTCTCGAGCGAAGGCGGTGCGCAGAATATCTGGCGAATGGATGCCGACGGCAGTAACCCAAAGCCGCTAACGACGGACTATTCCTTCGGCAAGATCCTGCCTACGCTCTCGATCGGCGGTGACTTGATAACCTTTTTAGGCCGAGCCGTAGATCCCGCGACCAAAGAACTGGTTTCGGGCAACACATTTTCCCAGATGGACTCTGAAGGACACAATTTGCGGCAGGTCGTGGACGATCCCAATTGTGCGTTCGCCCCGGCTTCGGCAAATAAGGAATGGGTGGTCTATACGAGCAGGGCTGACGGCATTTTTCGTATCTGGAAGGCACCGCTTGCCGGTGGCGCTGCCGTAAAGCTGACCGATGTCGATTCGACCTCGCCTGCGATCTCTCGAGATGGGACAATGATCGCGTATTTTCTTACCGAGAAAGGCAAACCTGAACGGGTCGGAATTATTTCGATCGACGGCGGAACACCGATACGAACCGTTGAATTACCGACTACCGCAAGTATAAATGCTGGTATTGCGTGGAACAGGGCGGGGAACGGTATACTTTTCGTCAATACGCTTGGCACGACCTCAAACATCTGGGTACAGCCGATAAATGGCTCCAAACCGACGCCGTTGACCGCTTTCAAAGAATTTCAGATCGCCGCCTTCGCCCTCAATTCGCAAGGCAGCCGCCTCGCGATCGCCCGCGGCTCGCGCAATCGCGACGTTGTGTTGATAAAAAATATCCGCAAATAAAATAAAATATTGAGCCGAGAACGGTAGTATAATTTCTCGTTTTGATCGACTTCGTCCGTGAGCTGCAAGTTTCAAATAGAAACTCGGAGATTTCCCGAATGCACGGCGAGCAGATCATTCGACGATGCAAATTTTATGAAACGATGCCCGGAATGCAGGAGAGACTATTACAACGACAGCCTGTTCTACTGTCTTGACGATGGAAATGCGCTGCTCGAAGGCCCGGCAAGCGGATCGCGGTTCCCTGACGAACCCGCAACGGCGATCCTGTCAGAACCGGGAGCGGTAGCAACGGGGTTCGGGGATGGGGAAGAACCTCAAACCGCGATCCTGTCAGAACCGCCTGCATCAACCGGAGGCCAGGTCGATGGCGAGAATCCTACTCGGCCATTTATTAAAACGACGGCGGCAGAGCCGCAAAAAAGTATTAGCGAGGCTTCTGAAAAGCAGAGTCTTTCCGTAAATAAGGCGGCAAAGCCGCTTCTTGCAGTCACAGTTCTTGCCTTGATAGTTCTCGGCGGTTTTTTTGGCTATCGATATTTCAACTCATCTACAAAACAGATCGACTCCATTGCTGTGATGCCGTTTGTGAATGAGAGCGGCAATGCGGATGTCGAATATCTATCGGATGGGATGACCGAGACCCTCATCAAGAGTCTTTCACAGATCCCTGATCTGAACGTAAGGCCGCGCTCGTCGGTGTTTCGTTACAAGGGAAAGGAAACCGATCCGCAGACCATCGGTAAAGAGTTGAATGTGCAGGCCATTCTCAATGGACGGATTATTCAGCGGGGACAGGACATTTCGCTGTTCGTCGAGTTGATCGACATATCGCTCGACAAGGTGATTTGGAGCCAACAATATAATCGCAAACAATCCGATCTGGTAACACTACAAAGCGACGTTGCGCGTGATGTTTTAAGCAATCTAAAAACTAAGCTTTCGGGCACGGACGAAGCAAAGGTGACCAAGACCTACACTACAAATCCAGAGGCATACCAACTTTACCTGAAGGGAAATTATTATCGAACCAAATATAACAAAGATGGCTACAAGAAAGCGATCGAATACTACAAGCAAGCTATTGAATTGGACCCGAATTATGCCATGGCCTATGTCGGTATAGGCGCTTCTTACTTCCTTGCGGCCGGCTGGTATTTGCCGCCAAATGAGGCGATGCCCCAGTCAAAAGATGCGGCTCTGAAAGCTCTCGACCTCGATGAGTCACTCGCTGAGGCCCATTCACTAATAGCAAGTTATGAAGTGTGGTATGGATGGAATTGGGAAAATGCGGAAAAAGAAGCGAAACGGGCGATAGAGTTAAACCCAAAAGTTGGACATGATCAGTATAGTTACTACTTGGCTGCAATGGGTCGAATGGATCGATCTATCGAGGAAATGGAACTATATCAAAGCCTTTTTCCGCTAGACCTTGTAGCCAATAGCAGTCTCGCAAATATGTATCTCTATGGCGGACAAACTGAGAAAGCCATTGAGCAGGCCCGCAAGACCATTGAACTCGATCAAAACTACGCCCCCGGCTACAAGGCTTTAGGGCTGGCTTATGCTCGGAAGCAAATGTACCCGGAAGCCATAGCATCGCTCGAAAAGGCTTACTCTTTGGATACTACGCCTGAGCTAATGGGATACGAAGGCTACGTTTATGCAGCGGCCGGGAAAAAGGTGGAGGCACTCAGGATCGCCGAAGAGTTGCAAAGCACGTTTAGTAAGTTTGCACCTGACTACAATATTGCGGGGATCTACGCCAAACTGAATGACAACGAAAAGGCATTTGAGTGGATCAACAAGGCAATAGATCACCGAGCAGGACCGATTGCCTTTGTTAAGGTTGATCCGCTTTTCGATAATATTCGCAGCGATGCGAGATACAAGGACGTATTGAAGCGGATGAACCTGCCCGAATAGGATTATGAAGCGTTGCCCGGAATGCAGGCGAGATTATTTCGATGACAGTCTCTTCTACTGCCTTGAAGATGGAACTGCGCTTGTCCAGGGATCGGTTCCGCGACCTGATGAGCCGCAGACGGCGATACTTCCGGGTATGGGTTCGAAGGATGGTGAACTTCGATTTGAGCCTCCGACGCAAGTCTTTGGTTCTAAGGACCTTACCTCCTCAGACACTCGCCGCAGCGAAGGTTTCTGGGTCGCATTGCTTCCGTTCAAGGTGCGTGGTGTCAATGCCGATCTGGAAGCGCTGGCGGAGGGCTTGTCCGAAGAGATCGTAACGGGCCTGTCGCGGTTCTCGTATCTTCGGGTGGTCGCACGAAGCTCAACGCTCCGATTTGCAGGTGATCCGGGAGATGCTCGCGCTATCGGCAAGGATCTCGGGGCACGCTACGTTATGGAGGGCAACCTTCGGCAAGCCGGTTCACAGCTGCGTGTAATGGTGCAACTGGTGGACGCGAGCACGGGAGCACACGTGTGGGCTGAGACATACAACTGCGCCTTCAGCCCCGAAGCCGTATTCGATATCCAGGATGACCTAGTGCCGCGAATCGTCTCGACCGTTGCTGACTGGTATGGGGCGTTGCCGCATAGCATGAGCGAAGCGGTCCGCCGCAAGCCTGTCGACACACTCACGCCGGACGAAGCCGTGCTGCGCGGCTTTGGTTATTTCGAGCGTATCGCACCCGACGAACATGCCGTCGTTAGAACTATTCTGGAACGAGCGGTCGAACAGGCGCCGGGCAATGCGGACGCCTGGGCAATGCTGGCAATGCTGTACGGCGAAGAGCATCGGTTTGGTTTTAATCCGCTGCCTGATCCGCTTGGCCGCGCGCTCCAAGCAGCGCATCGCGCGGTCGAGACGGCTCCGGCGAATCATTTCGCCTGGCTTGCATTGGCACAAGCTCTTTACTTTCGCAAGGAATTCGATGCCTTCCGCGATGCAGCCGAAAATGTGCTGAGGCTCAACCCGATGGATGGGGCCGCGGCCGAATATCTGGGCCACTTGTTCGCCTTTGGCGGTGAATGGGAACGCGGTTGTGCTCTCGCCGAGAAGGCACGGAGATTGAATCCTAATCACCCGGGCTGGTACTGGCATGTTCACTTTCTCGACGCGTTCCGCAAGGGCGAATACAGGGAAGCCCTTACCTTTATCAATAAGGACGGAGTTCGTCGCGGCGGCGCTGATCTGTTCAGGCAAACCCAGCTCGCAGCGGTTTACGGTCAGCTTGGCGAGCTTGAAACCGCGAACAAGGTTTTGAAAGAAGCCCTATCGATCGATCCAAACCTTGCAGACACCGTTCGCGACTCGCTTGAGAAATGGTACAGACGCGAACTTGTTGCCCAACTGATTGATGGATTGCGAAAAGCCGGACTTGCGGTTGACGGCAAGGCGAGCACGCCTTCAGGCAAGAGCTCAGCCGAAATGACCTCCTCGGCGGCGAAGGGTACTCATTCGGCGTCACAGCCGTCCAGGTCGATCGCCGTCCTGCCGTTTGCCCATCTGAGCAGCGATCCGGATAACGACTATTTTTGCGACGGGCTGGCGGAAGAACTGTTGAACGCCTTATCGAAGATCGACGGGTTGAAGGTAGCGGCGCGGACCTCGGCCTTTTCCTTTAAGGGCAAGGGGGCCGAAGCCCGCGAGATCGGCAAAGCGCTCAACGTAAACTCCGTTCTCGAAGGCAGCGTGCGCAAGGCAGGCAACCGCATCCGCATCAGCGTGCAATTGGTAAATGCAGCGGACGGTTATCAGCTTTGGTCGGAACGATATGACCGCGAGATGAGAGACATCTTCGACGTGCAGGACGAGATCGCTCTCGCTGTGGTCGATGCTTTGAAGATAAAGCTTCTCGGCGAGGATAAGGCCATGCTGTTGAAGCGGCATACACAAAGCCCTGAAGCCCTTGAATACTATTTAAGGGGCCTTTCGCATTTCAACAGGTGGACGCCGGGCGATTTTGAGAAAGCCATCGAGAACTTTGAGCGTGCTATCGCCATCGATCCCGAGTACGCATCGGCTTATGCAGCATTGGCGGATGCTTATACGGAGCTCCTGTTCTTTTCTTTTTCGGCGGGCGATGTGAGACAAAAGGCGAGAGACGCGGCCGAAAAGGCCTTAGAGTTCGATGCGTCCCTCGCCGAAGCACATAACTCACTGGCGTTGATCAAGTTGTACTTCGATTGGGATTATCCGGCAGCCGAGGCCGAGTTCAAGCGCGCCATAGCTTTAAATCCGGGCAGTGCATCCGTGCGGATGTGGTATGGATGGTTTCTCGCCCTTATGGGACGATTTGATGAGGGTCTCGCCGAACTGCGGCGTGGGCACGAGCTGGATCCATTATCGCCGCCGAACCTTAACGCGATCGGTGTAGATCTTCACTGGGCCGGACAGACGAATCAGGCTATCGCGCAGTTTTTGGATGTGCTTGAGCTAATTCCGAGCTATCCGGTATCGCAAAGCTTCCTTGCCGAGGCGTATGTCCAGGCGGGCGATCTGGATTCGGCCATTGGGACCATCGAGGAGACCAAGCCCGAGGCGATGGACCCGCAGGCATTGGCTGTCGCAGGCTATGTCTATGCGAAAGCCGGGAAGCGTGAAAAAGCCCTCGCGATCCTGAATGAGTTTGAGCAGCGATCGACGCAGGGAAACGTTTCGGCCCTAAACTTCGCGCAGATCTATGCGTCGCTAGGTGATAACGAGCAGGCCTTTACCTGGCTCGACAAAGCGTTGGATGAGCGTGCGATCTGGCTGCCTTTCCTGAAAGTCGATGTTAAATTCGACACGCTGCGCTCCGATCCGCGGTTTCAGAGGCTGCTGCGGCAGGTTGGATTCGTCGATCAAAATGTATGAGACGCGGTTAGAAGTGCCGCGGAAACATTGCAGGTGTCGGTGCGAAGTGAAGCTGCTCTCAACGGTCCTGGGCAGAGCTTTGCTGAGCGCAGTTCTGAAAGGAACGTTCGCAAGAAGGTGTATTGTCGAAGACGAATCCGACGATCTCGGCAACACTAAGATAGGCCAAGTAGCCTATAAGAAAACAGGCAACGCAGACCGCTATCGCAAGTATAGTGTTTCCTTTCATTTTGGCATCCTCCCGAATAAAAGCAGTTATCGAATGATTGCTTTGGGATATGAAAATGGAAAAATGCCAAACTAACAAGCTATTTGACTCCAACATATCATATGGCCGAGCGAACTCAAAAGCTAAATCCGCCGGCGATCTTGATATATAATACCTTGGTCTAGCCTAACTGAAATTGAACTTGATCTTCCTATGAGAACGCTAATTAAGAACGGGCGGGTCGTGACGGCGGTTGACGACTATGTTGCGGATATTTTTATCGATGGCGAAGTGGTGACGACGATCGGGAAGTCACTTGATATGGAAGCGGATGTTGTTATCGATGCGAGTGGGAAACTTGTGTTTCCGGGTGGGATCGATCCGCATACGCATATGGAATTGCCGTTCGGCGGGACGCATTCGAGCGACGACTTCTTTACCGGCACGCGAGCGGCGGCGTTTGGCGGAACAACGACGATCATTGATTTCGCGGTCCAGACGAAAGGTGAATCAATGACGGCGGGCGTTGACGCGTGGCACAAAAAGGCCGACGGCAAAACGTGCATCGATTACGGATTTCACCTGATCACGACCGATTTCGAGGACGGCGACGAAAAGGAGATGTATCGGCTGATGGACGAGGGCGTAACTTCGTTCAAGCTGTTCATGGCGTATCCGGGAGTTTTCCTTGCGGATGATGCGACGATCTTTCGTGCGATGTCGGCGGCCGGAAAACGCGGCGGCCTTGTCTGTATGCACGCAGAGAACGGCATCGTCATCAACGAGATCATCAAACGCTTTCTCGCCGAGGGCCGCACCGCTCCGAAATATCACGCCTTGACGCGCCCGACGATCGCCGAAGCCGAAGGCGTGCATCGTGCCATCGCTATCGCCGAGATGGCCGAGTCGCCGGTGTACATCGTTCATCTAAGCTGCACCGACGCGCTCAACCAAGTTCGTCAGGCGAGAGACCGCGGCATTCCCGCATTTGCCGAGACGTGTCCGCAGTATCTGTTTCATTCGATCGAAGATTACGGTGACGGTTTCGACGGTGCGAAGTATGTGATGACGCCGCCTCTTCGCGAAAAGCACAATCACGCGGAACTCTGGAAAGGCCTCAAGATGGACGACCTTCAGGTGATATCGACCGACCATTGTCCGTTCTGTATGAAGGAGCAAAAGGAACTGGGCGTTGGAGATTTTTCAAAGATCCCGAACGGCGCTCCAGGCGTTGAGAACCGAATGTCGCTGATCTACAACGGTGGTGTCGTCGAGAATCGCATTTCGCTCAATCGATTTGTCGAACTGACTTCGACGGCCGCGGCAAAGATGTTTGGCCTGTTCCCGAAGAAAGGCACGATCGCCGTCGGCTCCGATGCGGACATCGTCGTCTTCGACCCCGAAAAACAACACACTTTTGGCGTGGAGCATGAACATATGAACGTCGATTATTCGTCCTACGAAGGCTGGAGAGTGAAGGGCAAGGTAGAGACCGTGCTCTCACGCGGCCGCGTCGTTATCCAAAACGGCGAACACACCGGCAAACAAGGCGACGGGCAATTCCTCAAACGTGGAACTTGTGTCAATATTTAGCAGTGTCGATGCTGTCCACAGACTTGAACGATCCTTCGGTCATTCCATATTTTCTTTGGGATGAGCCGATGACCGTCGCGCAGTTGAGACAACGGCTTTCTGCCGGCTACAGCAGCGAACGAATCCGGCTGTTAGGGAAGGTCTTGCGGGAAGCCCGCGACACGGATGTTTGGGCCTTTACGACACCGCTGGAAGTTCGTGCGAATTGGAACGAATTGACAAAACATCTTGGTCGCCGCCGTAAGTTTTGGGAGTTTCTTTTTGACTTTTGGGAGAAGGAAGGGCTTCTTGGCTAAATCGACTCTTAACAATCTACAGCGCGATTTTTTGCAAGTGTTCTTTCAGCGCGATAATAGTTTTTTTCTCTCAGGCGGTGCTGCACTTGTAGGCTTTTACTTTGGCCATCGCGAGACGCACGACCTTGATCTCTTCACGTTAAAGAATGATGTAGAGAACGGTTTTCGCCTCGTTAGCGAAGTTGCAAAAGGTCTAGGAGCGGAAGTTGAATCGATCCAGACTTCGCCAGATTTCCGCCGACTGATTGTAAAGCGAGGAGTTGACGCGATCGTCGTCGATCTAATTCGCGAGTATGTATTTCAGATCGATCCTGTCAAACCGATCATTAGTGGAATTCGTGTCGATACTCCGCAAGAGATTCTGGCTAATAAGCTTTGTGCTCTTCTGTCGCGATCCGAGATACGTGATCTCGTTGATGTTCGTGAGCTCGAAAACGCCGGATTTAGCGTTGAAGCGGCACTCGAAGCCGCAGAAAGGAAGGATTCCGGCTTAACACCCGCACAACTCGCTTGGGTCTTAAATCAGATCACGTTCGATGATGAAGTCGATCTCCCGGGCGATATTTCAACCGGGGAATTACGCTCTTACCTTCTGAAGCTGATCGACCGTCTGAAGCGAATTGCCCTGCCCGGAGCGGAATGAAACATTTGTCGGGCCCCGGGCCAAAAATGTGCCTGATCACAGGCCCCGGATCACGCACCTCTTGAAAAAATATGAACCGTAAGAACATAAGCAAGTTCGTAGTCGTCCTAGGTTTTGCGATCCTGGCGATCACCTCTACATTGAAGGCGCAGGCGTTGACTTCGGGCGAGATCGATTCGCTGGTAGAGCGGTCGATCAAGGCGTTCGACGTGCCCGGAATCTCGGTCGGCGTAATTAAGGACGGCAAGATCGTTTATGCGAAGGGCCACGGCGTCCGGTCACTCAATACAAAGCAGCCGATGGACGAGGTTACACTTGTGGGGATCGCATCGAACTCAAAAGCGTTCACGGCGGTCGCACTTGGCATTCTCGTTGACGAAGGCAAGATCAAATGGGACGACCGCGTGCAAGATTATATCCCGGAGTTCAAACTCTACGCGCCGTACGTTTCCGAGAATTTCACGATCAAAGATCTGTTGACGCACCGCAGCGGGCTCGGACTTGGTGCGGGCGATCTGATGTTCTTTCCGGACGGGAGTGACTTCACGATCAAGGACATTATCCACAATCTTCGCTATCTCAAACAGGTCTCACAGTTTCGGACGAAGTACGATTACGACAACAATCTGTACATCGTCGCCGGCGAGGTGATCGCACGCGTCTCAGGCAAGTCTTGGCCGGAATTTGTTGAAGAGCGAATAATGCGTCCGCTTGAGATGACGAGTTCCGCTGGTCTTTTCGAGCGGCTTACAGACAAGAGTAATGCGATCGACGGGCACGCCTCGGTGGAAGGCAAAGTTCAAGTCATTAAGCGAAGTATGGTGCGCGTGCCGGCGGCTGCGGGCGGTGTTAATTCCAACATCACCGACCTGCTCAAATGGGTCGAGATGTTCCTCGAAAACGGAAAGTATGGCGACAGCAAGAGGCTAATCTCTGACAAGGTCCTGAAGGAACTTTGGATGCCGCAGACGATCATTCGGGTCAATTCGCCCGGCCCTTACAACACGCATTTTGCTGCCTACGGGCTCGGGTTCTTCCTCAGCGATGTTAACGGTTATAAACAGGTAACGCACACCGGCGGCCTTGAAGGGATGGTCACGCAGATCACGATGATCCCGGAGTTGAAGCTCGGAATCATCGTGCTCACGAATCAGCAGGAAGGCGGCGCCTTCCGTTCGATCACGAACCAGATCCTTGACGGGTATTTTGGCAAGACGGGAAGAGACTGGGTCACGGATCTATCGGCCGCAAGACAGAAGGCGCTTGCCGAAGCAAAGGCCGTCACCGACAAGGTCGCTGCCGAGGTTGCGAAAGCAAAGGCCTCCGGCGGAACCACACTTGACCCGACGGCCGTCGCAGGAAGATATTCTGATGCGTGGTTCGGCGAGATCTCGCTGGACCTTAAAGACGGCAAGCTGCGTTTCGCGTCCAAGCGTTCGCCCCGACTGACGGGCGAGATGTATCCATATAAGGCGAATTCGTTCATCGTCAGATGGGACGACCGCAGTATGGACGCCGATGCTTTCGTCAATTTCCAACTCGATGTCGATGGCCGCCCGCAAGGCTTTACGATGAAGGCAATTTCGCCGCTGACAGATTTCAGCTATGATTTCCACGATCTGGAATTTCATCGAAGCTTGTGATCGCTCCGGCGAGGTCTGCTTGAGCTCGGTTCCGGGTTAGGAGATATATATGACGGAAGGCCTGATCTATGCCGACAAAGAACTTTCGCGTCGGCTTGAGAGAACTGAAGCACAAGCAAATGCGGATTTTGTCGAAGCTCGAGCCAGTATGGAACCCGAAAGCGGCGCGGCTTGGCTCGACATCTCGGGCACCTACGCGATGTACGACGGAGTGGAGTCCCCGTTGACGCAGACCTTCGGGCTCGGGCTTTTTTCGGACAGCTTCGAGGAAGATCTTGAGACGGCCGAACAATTCTTCATTGCCCGCGGAGCGCCTGTTTTTCACGAGGTCAGTCCTATGACGGACGCTTCGCTGCTCGGCGTGCTTTCCGGTCGAGGCTATCAGCCGATCGAGTTGACGAGTGTGATGTATCGCGAACTTGCTGGTTACTCGCACACCGCGGACGCTAAATTCACAATAAGGATCGTTGACGCACAAGAAGCGGACGTCTGGGCTCGCACGGCTGCTGCGGGTTGGGCCACTGAGTTCGATGGGATCGAAGAGTTTATGCTCAGGATGGGTCGCCTAACTGTGAAAGCTAAGCGTACGAAGCCTTTCCTAGTAGAACTCGACGGCAGTCCGGTTGCCGCCGGGGGATTCGGCATCTACGATGACATTTGCATTCTCGCCGGTGCATCGACCATTCCTGAAGCTCGCCGTCAAGGCGCTCAGAGTGCTCTGCTTTCGGCTCGCCTCGACTACGGCCGTGAGAAAGGCTGCTCGCTCGCTATGATGTGCGCTGCGCCGGGCAGCCAGTCGCAAAAAAATGCGCAGAAGAATGGATTCAAGATCGCCTACACTCGGATAAAATGGCAGCTTGCAACTGGCACGTAAATCCAGATGCGGGAGTGTTCTTGGAAGTTCCAGCATTGACCGATGATCGAGACTATCCAACACATCGACGGACGTGTTGAGCTGAACGAGGATGCGGAAGAGAGTATTCGCTCCTCACCGCTTTATAACGACGACCTTGCGCCGGTTCCGGTCGCAAAGCGCAACTGGACGACGTATAACTACGCGGCGTTGTGGATCTCGATGGCTCACTGCATTCCGACGTATATGATGGCGTCGGGGCTGATCTCGGCAGGGATGAATTGGTGGCAGGCGTTGATCACCATCTTGCTTGGCAACACGATCGTCCTTGCTCCCATACTTCTCAACTCACATCCGGGGACGAAATACGGAATTCCTTTTCCGGTCTTCGCTCGTGCCGCGTACGGAACAGCAGGCTCGAATCTTCCGGCTCTAATGCGTGCGTTGGTTGCATGCGGATGGTTCGGCATACAGGCATGGATCGGCGGCGAGGCGTTGAATACGTTTTTCAAAGCGTTCATTCCGGGCTGGGAAAACCTTCTTGGCGGGCCCATCGGCGGGCATACAGTAACGACGTGGCTCTCGTTCCTGATCTTTTGGGCGATGAACATCGCGATCATCTACAAAGGCATGGATCTGCTGAGAATCGTCGAGAACTGGGCGGCGCCGTATGTGCTTGTGATGACAGCAGCCTTGCTCGGCTGGATATTGTATCAGGCAGGCGGCATCGGTTTCCTGCTTCACGAACCGGGAAAGTTCCACACGTTTGCTGAATTTTGGCCGATCTTTATCCCATCGCTTACCGCAATGATCGGTTTTTGGGCGACGCTTTCGCTCAATATGCCGGATTTCACACGCTTTGGCCGCAGCCAGCGTGAACAGGCGGTCGGACAGGTCGTTGCGTTGCCGTCAACGATGACCGTCTTCGCCGCGATGGGCATTTTGATCACGTCGGCGGCTGTCGTCGTTTTCCCGCATATGAACCCGGCGGATGCTTGGGACCCGGTCAAACTCGTCGGCCAATTCTCGCAGCCGGTCATCGTCGCGATATCGATGTTTACAGTGGTCGTCGCAACACTATCGGTGAACATCGCCGCGAATGTCGTCTCACCTGCTAATGATTTCGCCAATGCGTTCCCAAAACTCATTTCCTTTCGGACCGGCGGCCTTATAACCGGCATTGTCGGCATCTTGATGCAGCCGTGGAAACTGCTCGCCGACCCGAGCGGATATATATTCGGATGGCTTGTCGGCTATTCTGGCGGCCTTGGTTCGATCGCCGGTGTTCTCATAGCGGATTATTGGATACTGCGGAAGAAAGATCTTCGGCTTGCCGACCTTTACCGAAAGGATGGCTCGTACGCCGGATGGAATTGGCGTGCGGTCGCCGCCACGCTCCTAGGTTGCTTTTTTGCGTGGATAGGGTTGATAATTCCAAGTCTCAGAATACTTTATGATTATGCGTGGTTCGTCGGATTTGGCATCGCCTTTCTAGCGCATTGGGCATTTGGTCGTCGAAATTCTCGGGAGGAAGAGGTGCAATGAAAAGGAAGATACAGTTCGCGGTAATGGCCCTGGCGGTATGTGTTGCGGTATTCGGGATGAGTACGTACCGCAATCACGCGCAGACAAAGGGCGAGCAGGTCGTGCTCGCAAAAGATAGATTCAAGAATCTGAAAGTACTCGGCGATATGCCCGCCGACCAGCTTGGCAAGGTGATGAACATCTTTGCGGCGTCGCTCAATGTGAACTGCAGCTTTTGTCATTACACCGACGATTTTTCAAAGGACGGCAAAGAGGAGAAAGATACCGCCCGCAAGATGATCTCGATGGTCTTCTCGATCAACAAGGAACATTTTGGCGGCGAGACCGAAGTTTCCTGCAACACTTGCCACAACGGGCGTATGCATCCGCAGAGCCGGCCGAGCCTTGTGCCTACAGAACATGTCGGCAGCCACGGACCGCGTCCTGAACCGCCGAAAACGAAACCTGAAGCATCTGACGTGATCGCCAAATTCGTTGCTGCCGCCGGAGGAGCGAAGGAGATCGATAGCGCGGTCATTACCGCAACCCGCGTCGAGCCGGACGGCAAGACGACGGAACCCGAGACGATCAGTTTCAAGGACGGGAAATACAGTTTAAAGACGGTTTACGGAAAGGAATGGGTGTCCGACCTTTGGGACGGCACGGCCGCCGCAAAATTCGGCCCTGGCGGCAGCCACAGACTGCACACGGATGAGGCTGAACAGATCAAACGCGAAGCGCAGCTTCTATTCCCGGCGGCGATCGGTTCCGCATATTCAAAGTTCGATTACCGCTTTACGAACGAGATCGATGGCCGCAAGGTCCTTATTCTTACCGGCACGACCGCCGAAGGCCTACGTGAGAGTCTTAGCTTTGACGAACAGACCGGTTTGCTCGTCCGGCGCGTCGCGGTTACGCCGACGGTTCTCGGCGGCTTTGTCTATCAGGTCGATTACAGCGACTACAAGGACTTCGGTGGAGTTAAGATCCCGACCGTCGTGAAATATGCGATGCCGAATATGTCTTGGACGCGTAAGATCGTCTCTGTTAGAACAAACGTACCGATCGCGGATGACGTATTCGCGATGCCGAGATCCTAAAGGGAGATTTGACCATGGCACGAATCATTAAGGCCGGATTGATCCAGGCCCACAATGTCGGCGGTTCAGATGCGCCGATCGAAGAGATAAAAAAGGCGAACATCGAACATCAGCTGAAGATGGTCGAAGACGCCGCACGTCAAGGCGTGCAGATACTCTGTTTTCAGGAGATCTTCACCACGCCGTATTTCTGCGCAGAGCAGCAGACGCGTTGGTACGAGGCGGTCGAAAAGGTTCCGGACGGCCCGACCGTCAAGTTGATGCAGGACGTCGCCAAACAGCACGGAATGGTGCTCATCGTGCCGATCTACGAGGAAGAGCAGACTGGCATCTACTACAACACCGCGGCGGTGATCGACGCCGACGGCAAGTATCTCGGCAAGTACCGAAAAACGCACATTCCGCACGTGGCTCCCGGCTTTTGGGAAAAATTCTATTTCCGTCCCGGCAATCTCGGCTATCCGTGCTTCGACACGGCGGTCGCGCGCATCGGCGTTTATATTTGCTACGACCGGCATTTTCCGGAAGGGGCGAGATGCCTAGGGTTGAACGGTGCCGAGATAATTTTCAATCCATCGGCAACGGTCGCGGGATTGAGCGAGTATCTTTGGAAGCTCGAACAACCTGCACACGCGGTCGCGAACGGATATTTCGTCGGTGCGATCAATCGTGTCGGCACCGAGGCTCCGTGGAACATCGGCGAGTTCTACGGCCAAAGCTACTTCTGCGATCCGCGTGGCCAGATCATTGCCGAAGGCAGCCGAGACAAGGACGAACTCGTCGTCGCTGACCTCGACATGGACAAGATCCGAGAGGTCCGCAACACGTGGCAATTTTTCCGCGACCGCCGGCCCGACCTTTACGGCCCGATCGTGGCGGATTGAGAAGATTTTGGCCGCGGATCCGCAAATTGACGTGGTCTATCTGCGATAATCCGCGTTGATCTGCGGCAAAGAAGAGCGTGAAACACCGAGAAAGATATTCTTCCGGGGCAAAATGGGAATTGATCGTTGGCTATTCGCGAGCGGTTCGTGTTGGCGATCGAGTGTATGTTACCGGCACGACGGCTACGGACGAGACGGGCGAGATCGTTGCTGTCGGTGACGCTTACGGCCAGACCGTGCAGTGCATCAAGAATATCGAACGCGCGTTGAAGGCCTTTGACTTCTCGCTTGATAACATCGTGCGGACGCGGATGTTCGTAACCGATATTTCGCGTTGGGAGGAATACGGCCGAGCACACGGCGAGTTCTTCCGCGACATTATGCCCGCGACCACGATGGTCGAGGTCTCGAAACTCATCGATCCCAAGATGCTCATCGAGATCGAGGCCGATGCTGAAGCGTGAGGAGTATTTCACCACAGAGGGCTCAGAGAACACTGAGATTTAATAGTTCAGATTATCTATGCCCCGCTTACTGTAATTTTTATCTAAGCTGACGAGACTTTTTTATTCTCTGTGCTCTCTGTGTTCTCTGTGGTAAAACGTCTTTATGTCACTCCTTTCAATTGAACAGATAGAAGCAAACTTCGCCGACATTCACCCGGCGATGACCGATGCCGAAGCTGCGATCGAGGCGAATCGCTGCCTGTTTTGCTACGACGCACCGTGCATGCACGCGTGCCCGACGCATATCGACATTCCGGGCTTCATAAAGAAGATCGCGAGCGGAAACCTCAAAGGTTCTGCCCGCGTGATCTTCGACGCGAACCCGATCGGCGGAACTTGCGCTCGCGTGTGTCCTGTCGAGGTGCTCTGCGAAGGTGCGTGCGTCGAGAACACGCTTCTCCAGAAACCGATCGAGATCGGCCGCCTTCAGCGCCACGCGACGGATTTTGCGTTCGAGAATGGCTTGTCGCTGTTCGAGGCCGGCGAGCCGAACGGAAGGTCGGTCGGCATCATCGGCTCCGGCCCTGCCGCTATCTCGTGTGCGACATACTTGGCGAGGCTTGGCTATTCGGTCACCGTTTATGAGAAGCGTCCGCTTGCCGGCGGTCTCGACACATACGGGATGGCGGAATACAAGATGTCGCAGACCGTCTCGTTCGCCGAGGTCTCGCAGGCCGAAAAACTCGGCGTTGAGTTTGTGCTCAACACTGAGATCGTGTCAGAACCGGGAGCGACGGCTCTTGGCACTGGGGGATCTATTACCCCAGAACCGACTGGGTCAAGGTCCTTCGCCGATCTTCAAGAACAGCACGACGCGGTATTCATCGGCGTAGGGCTCGGAGCAACCAACAAGCTCAACATCGCCGGTGAGGACCTCGAAGGCGTGCACGACGCACTTCATTTCATAGAAGGGGTCAAGACCCGCGACTGGATATCAGTGCCGGTCGGAAAGACCGTCGTCGTTATCGGGGCCGGCAACACCGCGTTCGATGCCGCGACGCAGGCAAAGAGGCTCGGAGCGGAAAGGGTCGTGATGGTCTATCGCCGTTCTGAAAGCGAAATGCCCGCTTATGATTACGAGTACGAACTCGCAAAACACGACGGCATCGAATTCGTCTGGAACGCAAAACCCGCCGAGATCGTCGGCGACGCTTCGGGGAAGAGTGTCACGTCACTCCGCTGTGAGCGGACGGACGGTTCTTCGGCTGCCATCGACATTGTGTGCGATATGGTCATCAAGGCGACCGGCCAGCAAAAGCAGTTCTCGTTCTTTACTGACGTCGCCCGCGTCGATGTTGACGAAAAAGGCCGCGTTGTCGTCAATGCCCAAATGCAAACCTCAAATCCGCTCGTCTTCGCCGGCGGCGATTGCGTCAACGGCGGCGGCGAAGCCGTCGAAGCCGCCCAAATGGGCAAACTCGCCGCTCATGGAATTCATCTCGCTTTAACAGGTGAAGAAGTTCGCTTTGCAGGCGATCGACAAGCAAAAATATGAATACGCGATCGATGAATTTGACGATGCTCACTCGTCGGATGCCGAGCATAGATTCTCACTCATAGGCTTGTCGTCCAGGCGGCTGTTATTCGTTGTCTACACAGTGCGTCAGCCCGAAGTTTTACGTTTGATCTCGGCTAGGAAAGCGACCAAAAAAGAAGAGAGATTATACGATCATGCGAAAAAGTAAAGAAAAAGAAGTAGTTTACGAAATGACCCAGAAGGACTATGACAAGGGGTTGGCAAAGGGCTGGGATGCCGACGATATGCTGTCCGTCGGACAGCATAAGTTCCGACCGTCTCGCTGGGCGGAGAAAATAAGATCAAGCAAAACTAAGGTATCGATCTACCTCGATAACTCGGTGATCGAATATTTTCGCGACAGGGCAGAACAGCCCAACGCCGCACCATATCAAACGCAGATCAACAACGAACTGCGAAAGGTAATGGAGAACGGCTCGAAAGAAACCGCCACAGTCGAGCGCGACATTCTGAACGATAGGAAATTCTTAGAAGCGTTGAAGAAAAAGCTCGAGACGATTTGATCGTCAGGTAGAAGTGCGGCTAATAAAGCGAGGTAGCCGAGGATGAACGCGGATGACGCAGGTTTGAAACAACGGATCAATTTCGAAAAGGATCGGTCAGTTCAACGGAAATCCGTAGGAGAGTTGCCCTTGAATTCTTGATCGGTGTCATCTGCGCCGATCTGCGGCAAATATGCTATAAGATATTTTCGTACGCACGTATGAATGAACAATTTCTTCACTCTGACCTGACTCAGACGATCATTGGAACATTTTATGAAGTGTACAATGAGCTGGGTCACGGATTTCTTGAGTCGGTTTATGAGAGGTCATTGGCGATAGCCTTGAGAGCGAACGGTTTTGAGGTCTTTGAGCAAGTTGATATTCCGGTTCATTTTAGAGGAGACCAGGTTGGAGATTTCGTCGCCGACCTGCTTGTTAACGGACGCGTTCTTTTGGAACTCAAGGCAGCCAAGGCTATTTATTAGGCCCACGTAGCGCAGTTGTTGAACTACTTGAAAGCAACCGACGTCGAGGTCGGGCTTTTGTTGAACTTTGGCCCGAAGCCTGAGTTCAAAAGACTGGTCTTTGGAAATGACCGCAAACAAACGCGGTAGTCGGAAGACCTAAGCCGCAGATGGACGCAGATGACACGGATCAGGCGAGTTGATCTAAAACTCTAATCTGCGTGTTCCGCGGTGATCCGCGGCTGAATCGCTCGGAAGAGTTCAGCCGCAGATGGACGCAGATGACACGGATCAGGCGAGTTTATCTAAAACTCTAATCTGCGTGTTCCGCGGTGATCCGCGGCTGAATCGCTCGGAAGAGTTCAGCCGCAGATGGACGCAGATGACACGGATCAGGCGAGTTTATCTAAAACTCTAATCTGCGTGTTCCGCGGTGATCCGCGGCTGAATCGCTCGGAAGAGTTCAGCCGCAGATGGACGCAGATGACACGGATCAGGCGAGTTTATCTAAAACTCTAATCTGCGTGTTCCGCGGTGATCCGCGGCTGAATCGCTCGGAAGAGTTCAACCGCTGATTGTGGAACTCGGTCCAATCATCAGCAGCTAAAAATTTTATGGCGGATCTAAGTATAAATTTCGCAGGAATAAAATCTCCTAATCCATTTTGGCTCGCGAGTGCGCCGCCGACGAATATGGGTTCGATGATCGAGCGTGCGTTTGACGCGGGTTGGGGCGGTGCCGTGTGGAAGACGTTGGGCGAGCCGATCGTGAATGTTTCTTCGCGGCTTGCGGCGATCGATCACGGTGCGATGCGTATGATCGGTTTGAACAACATCGAGTTGATCACCGACCGACCGCTTGAGGTCAATCTCAAAGAGATGGCCGCGTGCAAGAAGAAGTATCCGAAGAATGCCGTGATCGCGTCCTTGATGGTCGAATCAAAGCGCGACGCGTGGCACGAGATCGTTAAACGCACACAGGACACGGGCTGCGACGGCTTTGAATTGAATTTCGGCTGTCCGCACGGAATGAGCGAACGCGGAATGGGCGCCGCGATGGGGCAGGTGCCGGAATACACCTGTATGGTCACGGAATGGGTGAAAGAGGTCAGCGACATTCCCGTGATCGTGAAACTCACGCCGAACGTCACGAATATCCTGCCGCCGGGCAAGGCCGCTCAGAACGGCGGTGCTGACGCGGTCTCGCTCATCAACACGATCAACTCGATAATCGGCGTCGATATCGACACCTTTGTTCCGTATCCGAACGTCAATGGCAAGGCTGCGCACGGCGGCTATTGCGGGCCGGCCGTCAAACCGATCGCTCTGAATATGATCGCCGAACTTGCCCGCGACACGGAGTTCAACATCCCGATCAGCGGCATCGGCGGCGTTTCGAATTGGCGTGACGCGGTCGAGTTTTTGCTGCTAGGTGCGGGAAGCGTTCAGGTGTGCACGGCCGTGATGCATTACGGCCATCGCATTGTCGAGGACATGATCGACGGCCTCAATAACTACCTTGATGAGAAAGGCTACGCGTCCGTCAACGACATCGTCGGCAAGTCTGTCGAACGCGTTACCGACTGGGGCAACCTTGACCTGAACTACGACGTCAAAGCGCACGTTCACGAAGAACACTGTATACGCTGCAACCTCTGCTATATCGCCTGCGAAGACGGCGCACACCAGTCGTTCGAGTTCGTCGAATCGAATGGCAAACGCTTTCCACGCGTGATCGAGGAAGAATGCGTTGGCTGCAATCTCTGCTACCTCGTCTGCCCTTCGCCCGGCGCCATCACAATGGAACGCCGCGACGACGGCTCACATCCTCAAACGTGGAAAGAAAGAACGGCGGCATGAGGAGGAAACACGACCGGTAGGGAGTGTGCCTGTTTGAAATGAAGCGAGCCAAGGGCAACAAACGATCCGGGGCGGACTATGTAGGGTTTGACTGAGATTTTCACATGACCGAGAGGCACACTCCCTACCGGTCGTGTTTCTGCTTTAGCAACTCGTCCAATTTTACAGGTTCATAACCCTTCGTTTTCAACCATCCGATCAGTTCATCGACGCGGTCGTGAAACTTATCGGTCCGCTTTGGCCCGGCGCCGATGTGGGTCAGGAGGATAAAACCATTCAAGCCGTTCGGATCTTTGGCCTCGTATTCCTTTATCCGCGTTATTATGCCGTCGCTGGAGATGTAATTCTTGTCGTCGTCGGTCGTGTAGTCGGCGTTTGAGCGGGTGCCCGGCGTGAAGTTTACGATCTGGTAGCCCATTGCCGAACTCCAATCAACGATCTCGCGGTTGTACCATTCGTAGGCGGGAAGGAAGAAGGGAACCTGTTTGCGGTCGATGCCGAACGGTCGCATCGCGGCGAAATTGTCGTTCAGGTCGCGTTCAAATTGTTCGCGGGTGACGAGCGTTTTGCTTCTATCCGTCCAATCGGCGTAGAGAAGATGTGCATCCGAATGCGGGCCGAGGTAATGGCCGTCATTTTTAAGGCGTTCGATGATCTGACGGTTGGCGCGTGTGCGATAGAATCGGCCCGTGAGAAAGAATGAGGCTTTGACGTTGTGTTTCGCAAGAGCGTCGGCGATCGCGGTTCCGCCCTCGGCAAACTCGTCGCCGGTGAAAACAAGTGCCATGCGCTTTGAAGTTTTGTCTCCGCGAGTGATGCCGCCTTCGACGTAGGTGAAACTGGCGTTGGGATTGTTGGAAGAGCCCTTACTTACGTGCGGGCTACGGACACGCGGGCTACTGACACGCGAGATGCCGGCATGACTGAACATCGCCATGACGAGTATCGCGTCGGCGGTGCCGTCCATTGTGGGTTCGTTGGTCGAGTAGTCGCCGACATCGTCGTGATAGACAACATCACGCGGCTGAAACAACGCAAACTCGTCCGGTTGATGAAGCGTCAGGCCGATCAGGCCCTTGTAAGTCGAGGCCGCAATAGGACCGTCAACCAAACCACCGCGCACCTGTTTTTTCAGTAGCTGCACGGTCGGCAAATGTGTGTCTTCTGGATATTCGCCACCTGCGGGAATCCCTTCGAACATCGATGTTCCCCACGGGTTTTTGCCAAGCAGCCAGTCGCGGTGATCGAGCATTGCATCGTGATACTTCTTGTCGCCGGTCATCAGTTCATAAAGATGGACCTGCGTGATGAAAGCGACGACCAGGTTGTTCGAGCACCAAAGGAAAGGCACGCCGACGCCGTAAGGATTCGTCTTTGCCCGAGCGACGATGCGTTCGATGCCGCTGCGGTAATATCCCGCAAGCTCGCGTTTTGTTTTGGCATCGACCAGCGGATACAGCGCAAAATGACCGACATTCGTAAACGGATACATTTGGTAATGCCGCGACATCTGTTCACCCATCGACGAATCTTCAAACTCCATCCACGATGTTGTCCCGGCGAGTTTTGCATAGCGTTTAGCATCGGCGAGATAGACGGGCTTGCGAGTTGCTTTGTATAATTCGGCGGCGGCATACTCCATATCGTCCGCCCAGGTGTCTTCGTTGTAGCGGTACGGGGCACCGAATGAATTGCCTTGCTGAAAGCCTTCCTGCCGCTTACCCATTGCGAAAAGGTCTTCGGCGGCAACGAGACATTTCAACGCAAACGCGGTGTCTTTCAGGTCAGTTTTCCAGATGCGATATGCCATCGCCATCGCCGCCGCCGAACGTCCGGCGATGTTCGCAACACCGGTCGAGCGGCTCTTGAATTGCGAAAGGCCTTGCGGCTTGCCGTCGGCGAAATAGACAGGCCGATAGCTGTTCGCACCCCAGCCGTAATCCGCGTTATCAGCAAATGGGAGCTTGAAGCCCCGATGGTCGCGGTCGTCTGCAACCTGGTGAAAAAGCTGGCCGCTCTTTGGGTGAAGTTTGTGGATCCAGTCGAGTCCCCATTTTGCCTCGTCCAGAATATCGGGAATTCCGTTCGGCCTACCTTCGCGGCCGAGGTCATCGACAAAGTCGCCAAATTTCGCTTTTTCCAATTCGTAAGCAAGCATCATCCGCGCCGTCGCGTTGCTTGCCGTGATCAAATACTTCAACTGGTCGCCCGCGTCGTGCCATCCACCGGAGGCGTCAATAAAGGTCTCGTCCGGCATCGGCCCGTAAAACGAACGTCCGTCGTGAGTATGGCAGACGGCATCGAGGTAAGGGTTGTACCCGCATCTTTGCTGCCGCATAAAACCGAGCAGATCTTCCTGATAGGCGGGACATGGGCCGATCACGAACTTAATTGACCGAAGGTCGCTGCTTCTATCTACTAGGCGGTATGTACCCGGCGTCTTGATGGTCGAAAGGTCAACCTCATAGTAATAGCCAAAACTTCCGCCCCATGGAGATGCCGCTAGCTGCCGCGTTTGTAAACGTTCCGACACCACTTTGCCGGTATCAGCATCTTTAACGACGAACTCACCGGAGAACGGTTCTTGTGACAATACCACCGCCTTCTTTTTGTCGTTCGCTTGATAACCAGCCTGATTTACGCGGATCTCAACCGTTTGAGCCGAAATCGTCAAAGAGGAAATAATAAACAGTAAAAGCGGCAGAATTATTTTCATCAACAATACCTGATCGGTATAGATCACTTCGCCGAACACTCGCTCAGCCACAGAAAGAAGTTTACTTCGTTCTTCACGGTGCGAACAGCACATTCCGCACAAAACGTATCAAACCGCACAAAATGTATCAAAGTGCACGAAATGCACGAAATGCACGAAATGCACGAAATGCACGATTTGCACAAAATTAGGTTCCGCCTGCGGTAGCGGCCCGGTTTCGGAATGGAATATCGAGATTTGAAATTTGAGATTTAAGTTCCGAGGCCACGAATGCACGAAAAGAGGTCAGAACCGCCTGCGTGACCGGGCGGCCAAAAGCCAATGAAGCTTCTGCTCTAGTTGCACCCGCCCAACGGTCGAGCTTTCTGCCATGAAGCATATGCGCGACGGGCACTGCACAGACTGAACCGTATGGGTTGTCGTTCATTCTGACCGCATTTCTGTCTTTGTGCGTTCAACATTGCAAAAAAATGTTGACAGATGTATTGCAAGAGTGTAAATTCAATCTTGTCGAACGCTCTCGGCGTTCAGATCCTTCGCCACCAGATGCGACAAGTTTCCTGATTTGTTGTTCTACTACTTGCAAAACGGTGACAAGCCAAAAGGGTTGATAAAGCAGAATTTACTGCCGAAAACATCCGAAGCCTGCACCGGGCCTTAGCAAGATGCACTCCGAAAAAGAGTTACAGGTGACCAACGATCTTCCTAAAAAAAGAGCCAACGTGCCTCTAAAAACCTTCAAAACAGGGATCCAATCGACAAAAAGCTTGATAGCAGAAAAGGAGCTAGAAAATAATGCTGTTCGGTAAGAAGAAAAGGGTAGCCGGCCTCGATATCGGGTCGAGTTCGGTCAAAATGGTTGAGCTTGACGGCAAGCCAAATAGCCTGAATCTCGTTAGCCTCGGATTTGAGAATCTCCCGAGCGATACGATCATTGACGGCCAGATAATGGAGCTGAATACCGTCTCGGACTGTATTCAGAATGTCTGCAACAACCATCAGATCGAAGCGAACCAGGTTGTAACCGGCGTCAGCGGCCACTCGGTGATCATCAAGAACATCGCACTGCCCGCAATGTCCGCCGAAGAGCTCGAAGAATCGATCGATTGGCACGCTGAAGAGCACATTCCATACGATCTCGCCGACGTGAGCCTTGATTATCAGGTCACGGCCGAATCAGCGGACTCGACGAACGTGCTGATCGCGGCGTGCAAGCGCGAACGCATCGACAACATCAAGCAGGCCATTCAGCTTGCGGGCAAACAGCCGGTCGTCATCGACGTTGACACGTTTGCGCTCCAGAACTGCTACGAAGCGAACTACGATCCGGCAGAGTCGGACGTCGTAACGCTTCTCAATATCGGAGCCTCGACGATGAACGTGAACATCGTCAAGGGCACACGCTCCCTGTTTTCGCGCGACATCACGGTCGGCGGAAGCCAATTCACCGATGTCCTGCAGCGAAGCCTCGGACTGAACTTCCAAGAGGCTGAAGGCCTCAAACGCGGCGTTGCGAACGCGGCTCCGAATGTTGAAGAAAAGTCGATCGAGCCGCTGATGAACAACGTTACGGAAGTCGTCGCGATGGAGATCCAGAAGACCTTCGACTTCTACCGTGCAACGACCGACGACAACGAGACACAGGTTCAGAAGATCCTGATCTCCGGCGGCGGTTCTAAGCTCGCGGGCCTTGCGCAGGATCTTTCGCAGCGTCTTGAACTTCCGGTCGAGGTTCTCAACCCCTTCCGCAAGATCTACATCGACTCGAACAAATTCGACCCCGACTATATCAAAGAGATCGTCCCTGAGATGGCAGTTGCCGTCGGCCTGGCGATGAGGGGAGTGAACTAAAATGCTAAGAATCAACCTTCTAAATTCAGTAACCGAACGGCAGGGCGGGGCAGTTGCCTCGGTCGATCGCCAGATCGCAAACCCTACTTCGCGGCTGATGGTGATGTTCCTCGCGACGCTGCTCCTGACAGCCGCCGTCATCGGATGGGATGTTATCAGCAGCAGCATGGCCCACAGCAAAGCTCAGGCCGATCTTGAAGATCAGAAGCGGCAGGCCGCCGAACTTCAAGCCGTTGTCAACGAGCAGAAAGATCTGGAGCAGAAGATACAGAATATCGATGCGAGGATCGAAGCGATCAAGACCCTACGAGCCAATCAGGCCGGCCCAAGTGCCGTGCTTGCGGCAGTTACCGAACGTGCCGCTATGGTTCCCGGGCTCTATCTTGAAAGCGTCGAGCAGGCCGGCGACCAGATGGTCTTCAAGGGCAATTCGCCCGACGAACAGCAGGTTACGCAGTTCGGACGAAGCCTCGAATTCTCCAACGGCCTCTTCTCGAACCTTTCGATCGAAACGGCTCGCAACGAGGTCGTCAATCAGAATGTCGTGATGAAGGAAACTTCATCGCCTGACGCCAATAAGGTCTCGATCGTCAACTTTACGATCAAGTGTGCATACACGCCTTCGAAGGCGGCCGGTGCAAATGCGAACGGAGCGACGACCGCTTCCGCGCAGCCGCAAGCCCCTGCGGCACCGACGCAGGTAGCCAAGAACTAGATCCCAAAGAGAGTAGGTAATTACCATGTTAGATAAATTCAAAAATCTTAATTGGCCAGTGCAGCTTTGTTTGATGCTTTGTCTCGGTGCTCTTCTTTGGGCAGGCGTGTGGTACTTCTTCACAAGCGAGACGCGGGCTGAAACGGCCAAGATCTCCGACGAGGTCGCACAGCTCCAGCAGCAGAACGAGAACGCACGGCTTGCGACATCGCACATCAACGAGTTCCGAGCTCTGTTCGCAACGAAGACCGCTGAATACGACGAGCTTAAGGTCTTGCTTCCGGAACAGCGTGAGATCACGAATGTGCTTCAGGGCCTTCAGGATACGGCCAACAGCAGCAAGCTTATCGTGATGCGTTTCTCGCCGCGTGATGACACGCAGCAGGGCGACATCATGGCCAAGCCGGTCGAAGTCGAGGTGGACAGCAACTTTGCGAATCTCAAGAACTTTTTCGAGCAGATGGCGAAGCTTCCGCGAATCGTTTCGATCACTGACTTCAAGCTGAACCAGCTCGATAAGCAGACCGCAAACAAGACACTCCACGCTCAGTTCCTGTTGTCGGCGTACTATGCCGCACCTACCGATCTGAACGCAAAGCCCGGTGCTAAACCAGGTGCACCCGGTGCTCCGGGAGCAAAGCCTGCCGCTCCCGGCACCGCAGCTCCGGCCGCGGCTCCTGCAGCAGCTCCGGCAAAACCCGCCTAAACAAAAGAGACCTACGGCCCCACTTCCGACACGAGAGTAAATAGGTATGAACACAATGTCATTCAAGAAAAGTATCGGCCTCGCCGCGATGGCGGTCGCCCTCATCATCCTCGGCGGAGACCTCGCGAGCGTTTCCGCACAGCGGGATCCCTTCGCAAAGCCGAGTTTCATGAGGCAGCGAGAACCCTCACGGCAATCGTCCTCAGCCGCCAAGCCAAAGACGGCCGCAGACTTCGGCCCGCCGTCGATCGAAGCCCGTATCGACTATTACAAACGGCTTCGTGAGAACGCCGTCGCAAGCGGCCAGCCCGTACCGAAGGTAACGAGCGTGCTTCTTGTTAACGAGCTTAACGTCAACGGCGTCTTCAAGACCCCGCGTGGCTGGGCAGCAATGGTCGAGGCAACTCCTATCAAGCTCTCATACACGATCTATCCGGGCGAGAAGTTCTTCGACGGGCAGCTCGTTGCGGTCGAAGAGAACCGTCTCGTATTCAGACGCGTGACAAAGACCGCGCCGAAGAAATTCGTTGCTTCGGTCGAATACAAACCGCTTCAACAGTATTCAATGAAGGCACAGATCGAGGGCACGGCTCCGAGCCAGGCTTCGACCAAGCCTCAGGTTGCGGCCGGCGAGAAACCCGCAGTTCCCGCTGCTCCGGCACCGATCGTCTCGCCTCTTGACGAGATGAACTCGCTCCCGGCAGAAAAAGAGCCGGAAGCCAAGCCTTCAAAGGCGTCGCGACGTCCCGCTAAGGTCGCCAAGAACCGCAAATAAGGACGCCGACACAAGAAAAAGCTCTACAAAAGAGGTGCCGATCCCCGATATGAACGTCCGGCGTTCAGGCTCAGGCATCTCGCGAATAAACGGAGGAAACATGACTTCACAGATCTTCTCATTAACAGCTGTGCGTAAAGCAGGAGTACTTATTCTGCTGACCGTTCTGCTCGCGATGGCCGCCTTCGGCCAGAAGGTTCGTCCGCAGGATCAGGGTGACAACTACGGAAAGCCCGGATTCGTCGGTGAACCAGTTAACCTCAATGTCGTCAATGCCGACATTCGAGACATCCTTTCTTACATCACCGACCAGTACGGCATCAACTTCGTCATCGACCGCTCGGTCAAAGACGTGCCCGTTACGGTAAAGGTGAATGAAGTTCCCTGGAACTACGCTCTCGATTCGGTCTTGCAGTCGCAGGGCCTCGGAATCCAGGTGAACGGCAACATCCTGCGCGTCGCCGATAACAAGACGCTTGCCGAAGAAGGCGAGCTCTATCGTGCGAAGCAGAACAACGTGCTTGACACCTCGCCGCTTGTTACCGAGCTTATTCGTCTGAACTACGCGATGGCTTCGGGACAGAGCGCCTCACAGGGAACGACTGCCGGAACGGCGGTTGACTCCGGAGCCTCATCAGGAGCTTCTTCCGGCGGTGCATCCGCGGCCGGCGGCAGCGGAGCAGACGGCCTTCTGCCGATCATCAAGCGTCGCCTTTCGCGTCGCGGTTCGATCGAGATCGACGCCCGCTCGAATTCGCTTATCGTAACCGACGTTCGCTCGAACATCGACGCTATCAAACAGCTTATCGACATCCTTGACCAGCCTGAACCGCAGGTCGAGATCGAAGCCCGCATCGTCGTTGCTACACGCAACTTCAGCCGCGACATCGGCGTCCAGTTGGGTGCTATCTTGAACGGCAAACGCGGCTTCACAGGTGTTGGCGGCACGATGCCGGGTGCAACGTCCGCTCTTACGCCGAATCCCGGAACACCGATCCCGACGATCGGCAACGACCTGATGTCGAAGATCGCTTCTTCGGCCATCGGCCTTACGACGGGCGTTTTCGGTACCGCACAGCTTAGCGCCTTGATCACCGCCGGTGAGCAGAAGGGCGAAGCAAAGGTCATCGCCACACCACGCGTAACGGCTCTTAACAACCGCCCTGCGGAGATCAAGAGCGGTACGAAGATCCCTATCACGACGATCCAACCCGGCAGCGGCTCTGGCGGTACGCTTATTGCGACTACCACGTATGTCGATGTCCCGCTCCGTCTCGCGATCACACCGCGTATCACGGATGTCGGCACGGTCGTGCTGAACGTTGTTGCCGAGAATGCTTCGACCGCAACGATCACGGGTTCGGCCCCGCCGGCCATCAATACTCAGTCGATGAAGACCGAAGTGATGGTCCCGGATGGCGGCACGACGGTCGTGGGCGGCGTTCTCTTTGACGACGAACGCGAAAGCCAGGATCGTACGCCGGGTCTTTCGAGGATCCCGCTTCTTGGTCACCTCTTCAAACGTAAAGGCGTAACGAGGAACACGAACGAGATCCTGTTCTTCATCACGCCGAGGATCAAGCGTCCGGATTACAATGCTGCCCGTCAAGACGGTACGGCTCCGATTCCGCAGACGATCATCCAGCCTGTCCCGATGGGCAATCCGCCCTCGAACTCTTCGCGTGAAACGGAAATTCCGAATCCCGTGATACCGGGTTCGACGCTTCCGCGTCCAGACGTTCAGGTCGGACCTGCAAGCACCACACCGGTCAACAAGCCGTAGTAACGTTGGCCTGAACTAAGGAATGTTTTTTCCGATCGTGTCCCGCTCGAGCCCGTGAAAGGCCCGAGCGGGACATCTTTTTTTTACGGAAGGTAGCCTGACGGGACAGGAACGTCGCCGTTCGTGCCGAAGGCTGCTACGAATAGCTGCTGGTCGGACGAACGAAGGCCGTACCAAAGGCCGGTCGATGGCCGAAAAACCGAGATGTCCGTCTTGCCGTCGCCGTCTATGTCATTTGGAGCCGTGATGTCGGCCGAGTTGCCGAACTGAGCGGCATAGAAGCCGTCGGTCGAACGCATCACATACCAGACGCCTGACGAGGGACGATAGACCGCGATGTCGCTGCGGCCGTCCCCGTCGTAGTCACCGACGACCGGCCGATCTTCGGAAAGGCCGAATTGGGCGGTTCGAAATCCGGCGGTCGAAGCCTGTATGTACCACACGCCGGTCGATGGCCTAAAGACCGCAAGATCCGCAATGCCGTCCGCATCAAAATCACCGGTCGCCGGCAGGTCTGTCGAAAGCCCGAACTGCCGTACTATCAAACCGCTCGTCGAGCCCCAGATATACCAAAGGCCGTTCGACGGGCGATATATCGCGACATCGGTCTTCAGATCGCCGTCATAGTCTGCTTGAACGGGAATGTCGCCATTCTGCCCGAAGCCCATTATCAGTGTGCCGCCGCCGCTCTTTAGAACGTACCAAGCTCCGGTCGATGGACGGAAAACGGCCCGGTCGGTAATACCGTCGCCGTCATAGTCGCCCGGCGTTATACGGTCGCCGCTTGCGCCGAACTGTATCGCCTGAAAAGCGCCGTCGCTGCTGTTCAGGCTGTACCAAACGCCGTCGGATGGACGCCAAACCGCCGTGTCGCTCGCCGTGTCGGCGTCAAAACTTGAGACCGCGGTTCCCGTCAGCGTGCTCTCGTCCGTCGTATAAATATAATCTCCGGAAGGCGAACCGCTGCTGTCGGCGGCGTTGCCTGCAGCGTAAAAGCTGATCTTGCCCTTGCGCGTGGCAGGCGCCGTCCAGTTGAACGTCCACGACTTCGAACCGAACACCGTCGGCGTGATCCCATCGACCGTGTGCTCGACGTAGGTGCGCGTCTGTCCGTTGACTAGGCCGATGATCGTCTGTATCTGTGCCGGTGTCTGCGACGGCAGTTGGACGGTGCCGACCTGTTTGCCATCGCGGTCGATGGCCGTCAACTGGAAACCGAAGATCGTCGCATCCGACTGGGCGGCATGGACCGTGATCGGAATTACTTGTCCGGGAAGATAGTTCGCCGGAAGGCCCGTGATCGTAACGCTTCCGGTACCGCTGTTGACCGGAAAACTGGTGTGACACGCAGTGCAGTTTCCCTCGCTCGGAGCTCCGGTGAACGAAGCCGAAGGCCCGAACGCCGATGCCGAGGTCCGCTCGACCACGGGATCAAACCCGAGTGACGCCGCCGCAGCGGCGATCGCAGCTAATAGGATGATCGAGGCCTTGATGACCGCGATCCGATCGAAGTTTCTGAACATGATTGCTACTCCTTCTGTGTGGGTTGGGCTATCGGTTTGACGCCGTTCGGCCTCAAAAAGTCTTATTGATCGTATTCTAGCAACAATATGCCGAAAGGCACGCGATGTCAATAAACGCGGTTAAACCATTCATCAGGCCAACCGAGGCGACTTGCCCCGTGAGCGGTCAGTGGTTTTTGTGGCCGTGACGGCCTTACCCTAGGCTATAATCTCGCGTCCCCTACGGGGACTAGGTAGACGCAAAGTGCTCCACGAACAACGAACCACGAACAACGAACCATCAACCACGAACAATTCACAATTTTTCAAAGACCAACAGCCAACACAAGCTTATCTGACCGCGGGTTCTCATTTGAAGCACAAACCGCACAGAATGTATCAAACCGCACAAAATGCACGATTTGCACGATTTGCACGAAATGTACGAATCGGCGCGACCGAACGGATCGGTCTTTTGCCAAGAAAAAGGCTGCTCGAATGTCTCCGAGCAGCCCTATTTCATTTATGTTCGCGGAAGGCCTTTTTGGGACCTTCCGCAAAGCGTGTCGGGTTAGTTGCCCGAGTTGAAGTGGAACGAGAACGCACGGGCAGAGCCGGTGTCGCCACCGCCGTTGTCCGAAATGTTCACTACCCACGTTCCATCCGCATTCTGGCCGTCAAAGGCAGACATCGGATTGTTCGGGGAATAGTCGCCGGATGGGAACATCGCTGTCGTACCGCCACCGGTATTACAGCCATTCTCGATCGGCGGCAGCCCGCCATCGTCATTGAGCGTGATCAATGCGAAGTTGTTGTTGTTGCAGCCGAAACCAGCCGTGGTACGGCCGATACGGTCAATGACAACGACCGATGTCGCATTGGGGGATGTCAGCGTGACGATAAGATCGCCGACCCAACTGTGGTCGATACCACAGTCGACATCTCCGACCGCAATGTCACAGGTTCCGCCGGAGACCTGATCGATGCTGAAGTTCAGATCGGAGATCGTACCGACGCCCGAGACGGGAACGTTTATGTTCACACCAGCCGGATTGTTGTCCGGAATGGCAACTGCCGGGCCTGTGTAGCTGACCGTGACAGCACCGCCGCCACCGCCGCCACCGCCGACGAGGCCGGGGATGTATGCGGTCGGGACCGGAATATCGCTGGCCACACCGAACGAGATCACCTGGAATCCGGAGGTCGAGCCGTTGATATACCACGTTCCGCCGCGATAGACCGCGATGTCATCTGTGCCATCGCCGTCATAGTCGCCCGGTGCGGGTACGTCGCTCGCAATACCGAACTGCGTGGTGATCGTGTTGCCCGTCTGCGTGTAGATGTACCACGTTCCGTCTGACGGGCGGTAAACCGCAACGTCATCCTTGCCGTCGCCATCGTAATCAGCCGGGACGAGCTTGTCACCGTCAACGCCCCACGGCACCGCCGTGAAGTTCTGAGCGGGGACGCCCGTAGCGTTCGCCATGTAGAAGGTGTGGTCGCTCGAACGATAGACCGCAAGGTTTGCCTTGCCGTCGCCGTCCTTGTCCATCGCGAACGGCTTGTCGCCGGTCGTTCCGAACGATGCGATCGTGGTCGTCTGGCTGACAGTGCCCCAGATGTACCAGTTGCCTTCTGAAGGCCTCCAGACGACGATGTCGGCCTTGTGGTCGCCATCGAAGTCTCCCGGGACAGCAATGTCGCCGACGACGCCGTGTGCGAAGCCGTTGAAGACGAAGCCGTTCGAGTTCAGGACATAGAAGTCCGTGTTGCCTTCGGTGTTATCCGGACGGAACACTGCGAAATCCGCCTTGCCGTCGCCGTCATAGTCGCCGGGGACGATCGTGTCGCCGTTTGCTCCCCAATGAAGGGCAGCAAATCCGGCGGTCGAACCCAGCGAGTACCAGTTGCCCTCGGACGGACGGAACACCGACGCATCAGTCTTGCCGTCACCGTCAAAGTCCGCTCGAGCGTTGCTGACCGTTGTGACCGGCGAGCAATTGAAGCTGCTGATCACCTGAACACCATCGATCCAGATTCCGGTCGATGCAACGGACGAATCCGAAGCCATCCTCCAGCGGAACGAGACGCTTTGGCCATTGGCTGCCGCCGGAATGTTACCGACAGTGTCCTTGTAGCCGCCGCCATTTCCTGTCCACGCCTGGCGTCCGCCAAGCGGATTCTGGAAGCTGGTGCTCAGTGTGCCGTTATAGCCATTGGAAACCCATGATCCGCCGGCAGTGATGAAGTCCTGCCATGCGCCGGCTCCGATCTTGATCTCGAGAACAGCTCCATCGAAAGTGTTTTCGGTGTTCCAGCTGTTCCTGAATTTGATCTGAGCGGCAGATGACGAGATCGGGATCGCAGGTGTCTCAAGAGAAGCCATATTCACGCCCGCAGGGTCGTTCGCGAATGCGGCATTCGGTGCTGAGTCAGGGCTTGTCGTAACGGTCGTCCAGTTGATGAGCGTGCCGACATCCTGAGTATTGGTCCAACCCGAAGGCAGACTCGGAGCCGTAACACCGTCAAAGTTCTCGACGATGCCGACGGGCTGGCCGAGGACAAAGCTGCGTTGAACAGCCGGTTGAGCTCCGAGTGCACTCGAAACGACGATGCTCAGCGTAACTGTGCTTCCGCAAGCAGCGTTCGAATCGACGGTGAACGGAATGTTGTTCGTAACAGTCTGTCCATCGTTGATCGTGCCGTAATTTACAGGAGCTCCGCCGTTGACGCTGACCGTAACGTTGGTGATAGGTGCACCGGTGTTCGGGTTGATGACGCCAATAGCGAGCTGAACGTTTTCGCCCGGATCCGGATAGCCGCTGCCGTTGCCGGAAGCGTCCGAAACCGCAAAGGTCGAAAGCGAAGCGTTCGGCGAATCGAAAGCTTCAGTTACCGAAGAAGCCGACTGAACACTTGCTGACCAGCCCATACCGCGGATACGGAATCCTTCGCGAACATCAGAAGCGTCCGCCGAGGCCTGCGGAGAAACAGGAGCTGCGGCTGCAGCAGCGATGATCGCATCGCGTTCCTGAAGCATAGTCGGGTTGAGCGGAGCAAGCTTCATACCGTCTGTGACGTTCTGAAGGACCGCACGCGAACCGTCCGTAAAACCGCGTCTTGCGACGTAGAGCGTACGAACTTCCCAAAGTGCCGATTTCCAGATCTCACCGGCATTGTGCACCTGCGAGCAGCTGCCCGAGGTAGCGATTACGGGGCTTCGCGGGAAAGCGCTGGAGACCGCATTCGACGGCGTACCAAGCGTGGTATCGCAGTTCGAATTGATGTGACCGAAGGTCAGCGGATTGTACGGCTTGTTCTGCGGGCCGCCCGTGAACGCCATAATGGCGGTCGGGAAGCGGCGGATGCCGTAGAAGAAGTTTGCTGTGAAGTTATTGCCGCCGATCATGTAGGTGGCATAACCGCCTTCCGAATAGACGCCGTTCGCCGGATCTGTCGGCTTCGAGGTCATTACGTGAGCGTAGAAATCGCCCCAGCCTTCGCCCATCATTCCGCCCTGGTTGCCAAGGCCGGAACCATTGCCGTGCAGGCGGTTCGATGTTCCGTGCGTTACCTCGTGGATTACAACATCCGCATCCGCAGTGCCGTCGCGCTGTGGATTCGGGCCGGTCCAGAGATACATCTGCATACGGCCGCGGCCGCCATCGGCCGGCGTAGCAAAGTTCGCATTGTTAGATCCGGAAGAGTCCTGGCCTTCCGACGAAACACGGTCATTTCCAACACCTTGACCGGTGAAGTTCACGTGCTGGAAGTTGCGCGCGGCTTCGTTGAAACCGAACTTGTAGAGTTCATCGTGGTAGCGGTTCATGATGTAGAACATCTGAATGACTGCACCGCGTCGAGCCTCAGTTCCGGTCGGAGCATCGCCGGGAGCCGGATTTCCGGGCGGCGGGTTCCAAGTCGATGTGAACACGCGATTCGGACTTCCCACAGGGATGCTCGCAGGATCGACGCCATTTACGCCGTCGATATCGAGGCCAGCCTCGGTCGCGTTGCCGTCTAGTTTGTTGTCGGCATCGTTGATCCAGCCGTTGTTGTTGAAGCTGTTCGGGCCTTCGTTGCCGATGAAGGTAACCTGATTGCGCGAAGTGATCGCACCCTGCGTTCCAAGGCTCGGGTCGTTCGGGCCGGGAGCAAGCGGTGCTGCCGAGCTCGCGATCTGTGCCCACGAAGCGGGAAGGCCGTACACATCGTATGTCGCTGATGCGGTGCCGTCGTCATCGGTGATGTTCTTGTGCCAAAGGACGGTCCCGCTCTGGCCGTCAACGATCACATAATATGCGTTGACAGGCTGCCAGATAAGTACACGCCAAGCCGGCACTGCAACGCCCGGCTCGGTCGGGAAGTACATCTTCTCGGCCGTTGTCGCCCAGTCACCGTTGCCAAAGACGACACGATTTGCGTCAGAAGCCGAGTCGTTCCGGACCTTTTCTTCCGGACGAAGCTGATGACGAATGTGGCTGGCTGCAGCATGAACGGCCGCTGCCGGATCGCCAAACTCGGTCGAGACCGAACCATAATCGATGCCGGGAGCGAGATTGTTGATGACACGGATGATGCTGCCGTCCTGTCTGAATCCTGCTTTGATCTCTCCGCGGAAAACTTCGATGCCATTGATCCGCTGCTGCAAGTCGGCGAACGAAAGGACGCCGTCAGGATTCGTATAGTCAGCGACCGTTACAAGATCATCAACTTGTTGGGTCGAAACGCCGATAAGATTCTCATTCTCTTTGATGAAGTTGCGAAGGATGTCAGCACGCTTCGCATCAGACGGACCTGAAAGCCATTCGATGCGCTTGCTGTACACGTCCGGCGAGATGACCTCGGGAGTGCGAATATCGTTGTTGTATTCGATCTTCACCGTCGGCATCTTGCTGCGCAGCGATTCTTCGCCACGCTTGAAATTATCGCGGATATTGGAGACAAGAGCCTCGCCCTTGCCCGCCCTTTGACGGATCGCGGCGAGTTCGGCCTGTCCTTCCTTTGATTCACGGATATCCCACATCTTGGGGATGCCTTCATCAAGGCTGGACGTCCGCTGAAGCAGACCGGCTTTTATTCCGGCCTTTGAGTGGAAATAGTTCGGCAAGACGACCAAAGCCGCCGCGATGCCGAGCACCAGCAGGCCTAGCAATATTCCGCTACGCCGACCCCTTAAAAAACGTCTTTGCATTTATTTAAAGCCCTCCTAAGCTTTCCTTTTACGTTCTTGAGTATTGTTGAGACCGTTCGAAAAATTTCTGCAACGTCGGCCAACCCAACGTTTTTATCGCCGCTGAGTGCCGAAGAGCGCACCACTTTTGTCCTTTAGGACGCATTCAAATGGGTATTTATCAGCCCCTGGGGAGCAACCCGTTGTGGTTTTTGGGCGCGAGCCAAAATTAAGAGTGTCAGTGATCTGACCAAATTTTCCGAAAATTATCGGTTTAGTTGTAACAGAAAATGAGGCGAAGGTCAACGAAAAGCACCGCCCGAACCGAGAAAAACCGTTGAACGGCGATTTTCACGGCAAGGTGCCGAGTATGAAGGAAGAAGGCAGCTCTATCCGATTCGAATTGTAATGTTTGCAGGAGGCCCGAGGACGGGCCTCCTGCAAAGCGTGTCGGGCTAGTTGCCCGAGTTGAAGATGAGCGAGAACCGACGAACCGAGCCGGTATCACCGCCCGCATTGTCCGAAGCCGTGATAACCCACGTACCGTCAGCGTTTTCACCATCCAACGCCGAGAGCGGGTTGTTCGGTGAAAAATCGCCTGCAGGAAACGGGAGCGTTGACGTGCAGGTTGTCGGCCCGGGATTCGCCTGCGTTTCGATCGGCGGAAGTCCGCCTTCGTCGTTAAGCGTGATCAGACCGAAGTTGTTATTGCTACAACCAGCGCCTGTTGTTGTCCTGCCGGGACGATCGATTACGGTTACGGTCGGCGAACCATCAGGCGGTGTGATCGAAATGATCAAGTCACCGACCCACGTATGGTCGAGGCCGCAATCTACATCACCAGTCGTTCCGTCGCAGGTTCCGGCCGTATCGAATCTAAAGTTCAGATCCGAAACGGTTCCGACACCCGACACCGCAAGGTTGACAGTTATTCCGGTCGGATTATTATCCGGAATCAGAACCGCCGGCCCGGTGTAGCTGACAGTGACTCCGCCGCCGCCACCGCCGACGAGGCCGGGGATGTATGCGGTCGGGACCGGAATATCGCTGGCCACACCGAACGAGATCACCTGGAATCCGGAGGTCGAGCCGTTGATATACCACGTTCCGCCGCGATAGACCGCGATGTCATCTGTGCCATCGCCGTCATAGTCGCCCGGTGCGGGTACGTCGCTCGCAATACCGAACTGCGTGGTGATCGTGTTGCCCGTCTGCGTGTAGATGTACCACGTTCCGTCTGACGGGCGGTAAACCGCAACGTCATCCTTGCCGTCGCCATCGTAATCAGCCGGGACGAGCTTGTCACCGTCAACGCCCCACGGCACCGCCGTGAAGTTCTGAGCGGGGACGCCCGTAGCGTTCGCCATGTAGAAGGTGTGGTCGCTCGAACGATAGACCGCAAGGTTTGCCTTGCCGTCGCCGTCCTTGTCCATCGCGAACGGCTTGTCGCCGGTCGTTCCGAACGATGCGATCGTGGTCGTCTGGCTGACAGTGCCCCAGATGTACCAGTTGCCTTCTGAAGGCCTCCAGACGACGATGTCGGCCTTGTGGTCGCCATCGAAGTCTCCCGGGACAGCAATGTCGCCGACGACGCCGTGTGCGAAGCCGTTGAAGACGAAGCCGTTCGAGTTCAGGACATAGAAGTCCGTGTTGCCTTCGGTGTTATCCGGACGGAACACTGCGAAATCCGCCTTGCCGTCGCCGTCATAGTCGCCGGGGACGATCGTGTCGCCGTTTGCTCCCCAATGAAGGGCAGCAAATCCGGCGGTCGAACCCAGCGAGTACCAGTTGCCCTCGGACGGACGGAACACCGACGCATCAGTCTTGCCGTCACCGTCAAAGTCCGCTCGAGCGTTGCTGACCGTTGTGACCGGCGAGCAATTGAAGCTGCTGATCACCTGAACACCATCGATCCAGATTCCGGTCGATGCAACGGACGAATCCGAAGCCATCCTCCAGCGGAACGAGACGCTTTGGCCATTGGCTGCCGCCGGAATGTTACCGACAGTGTCCTTGTAGCCGCCGCCATTTCCTGTCCACGCCTGGCGTCCGCCAAGCGGATTCTGGAAGCTGGTGCTCAGTGTGCCGTTATAGCCATTGGAAACCCATGATCCGCCGGCAGTGATGAAGTCCTGCCATGCGCCGGCTCCGATCTTGATCTCGAGAACAGCTCCATCGAAAGTGTTTTCGGTGTTCCAGCTGTTCCTGAATTTGATCTGAGCGGCAGATGACGAGATCGGGATCGCAGGTGTCTCAAGAGAAGCCATATTCACGCCCGCAGGGTCGTTCGCGAATGCGGCATTCGGTGCTGAGTCAGGGCTTGTCGTAACGGTCGTCCAGTTGATGAGCGTGCCGACATCCTGAGTATTGGTCCAACCCGAAGGCAGACTCGGAGCCGTAACACCGTCAAAGTTCTCGACGATGCCGACGGGCTGGCCGAGGACAAAGCTGCGTTGAACAGCCGGTTGAGCTCCGAGTGCACTCGAAACGACGATGCTCAGCGTAACTGTGCTTCCGCAAGCAGCGTTCGAATCGACGGTGAACGGAATGTTGTTCGTAACAGTCTGTCCATCGTTGATCGTGCCGTAATTTACAGGAGCTCCGCCGTTGACGCTGACCGTAACGTTGGTGATAGGTGCACCGGTGTTCGGGTTGATGACGCCAATAGCGAGCTGAACGTTTTCGCCCGGATCCGGATAGCCGCTGCCGTTGCCGGAAGCGTCCGAAACCGCAAAGGTCGAAAGCGAAGCGTTCGGCGAATCGAAAGCTTCAGTTACCGAAGAAGCCGACTGAACACTTGCTGACCAGCCCATACCGCGGATACGGAATCCTTCGCGAACATCAGAAGCGTCCGCCGAGGCCTGCGGAGAAACAGGAGCTGCGGCTGCAGCAGCGATGATCGCATCGCGTTCCTGAAGCATAGTCGGGTTGAGCGGAGCAAGCTTCATACCGTCTGTGACGTTCTGAAGGACCGCACGCGAACCGTCCGTAAAACCGCGTCTTGCGACGTAGAGCGTACGAACTTCCCAAAGTGCCGATTTCCAGATCTCACCGGCATTGTGCACCTGCGAGCAGCTGCCCGAGGTAGCGATTACGGGGCTTCGCGGGAAAGCGCTGGAGACCGCATTCGACGGCGTACCAAGCGTGGTATCGCAGTTCGAATTGATGTGACCGAAGGTCAGCGGATTGTACGGCTTGTTCTGCGGGCCGCCCGTGAACGCCATAATGGCGGTCGGGAAGCGGCGGATGCCGTAGAAGAAGTTTGCTGTGAAGTTATTGCCGCCGATCATGTAGGTGGCATAACCGCCTTCCGAATAGACGCCGTTCGCCGGATCTGTCGGCTTCGAGGTCATTACGTGAGCGTAGAAATCGCCCCAGCCTTCGCCCATCATTCCGCCCTGGTTGCCAAGGCCGGAACCATTGCCGTGCAGGCGGTTCGATGTTCCGTGCGTTACCTCGTGGATTACAACATCCGCATCCGCAGTGCCGTCGCGCTGTGGATTCGGGCCGGTCCAGAGATACATCTGCATACGGCCGCGGCCGCCATCGGCCGGCGTAGCAAAGTTCGCATTGTTAGATCCGGAAGAGTCCTGGCCTTCCGACGAAACACGGTCATTTCCAACACCTTGACCGGTGAAGTTCACGTGCTGGAAGTTGCGCGCGGCTTCGTTGAAACCGAACTTGTAGAGTTCATCGTGGTAGCGGTTCATGATGTAGAACATCTGAATGACTGCACCGCGTCGAGCCTCAGTTCCGGTCGGAGCATCGCCGGGAGCCGGATTTCCGGGCGGCGGGTTCCAAGTCGATGTGAACACGCGATTCGGACTTCCCACAGGGATGCTCGCAGGATCGACGCCATTTACGCCGTCGATATCGAGGCCAGCCTCGGTCGCGTTGCCGTCTAGTTTGTTGTCGGCATCGTTGATCCAGCCGTTGTTGTTGAAGCTGTTCGGGCCTTCGTTGCCGATGAAGGTAACCTGATTGCGCGAAGTGATCGCACCCTGCGTTCCAAGGCTCGGGTCGTTCGGGCCGGGAGCAAGCGGTGCTGCCGAGCTCGCGATCTGTGCCCACGAAGCGGGAAGGCCGTACACATCGTATGTCGCTGATGCGGTGCCGTCGTCATCGGTGATGTTCTTGTGCCAAAGGACGGTCCCGCTCTGGCCGTCAACGATCACATAATATGCGTTGACAGGCTGCCAGATAAGTACACGCCAAGCCGGCACTGCAACGCCCGGCTCGGTCGGGAAGTACATCTTCTCGGCCGTTGTCGCCCAGTCACCGTTGCCAAAGACGACACGATTTGCGTCAGAAGCCGAGTCGTTCCGGACCTTTTCTTCCGGACGAAGCTGATGACGAATGTGGCTGGCTGCAGCATGAACGGCCGCTGCCGGATCGCCAAACTCGGTCGAGACCGAACCATAATCGATGCCGGGAGCGAGATTGTTGATGACACGGATGATGCTGCCGTCCTGTCTGAATCCTGCTTTGATCTCTCCGCGGAAAACTTCGATGCCATTGATCCGCTGCTGCAAGTCGGCGAACGAAAGGACGCCGTCAGGATTCGTATAGTCAGCGACCGTTACAAGATCATCAACTTGTTGGGTCGAAACGCCGATAAGATTCTCATTCTCTTTGATGAAGTTGCGAAGGATGTCAGCACGCTTCGCATCAGACGGACCTGAAAGCCATTCGATGCGCTTGCTGTACACGTCCGGCGAGATGACCTCGGGAGTGCGAATATCGTTGTTGTATTCGATCTTCACCGTCGGCATCTTGCTGCGCAGCGATTCTTCGCCACGCTTGAAATTATCGCGGATATTGGAGACAAGAGCCTCGCCCTTGCCCGCCCTTTGACGGATCGCGGCGAGTTCGGCCTGTCCTTCCTTTGATTCACGGATATCCCACATCTTGGGGATGCCTTCATCAAGGCTGGACGTCCGCTGAAGCAGACCGGCTTTTATTCCGGCCTTTGAGTGGAAATAGTTCGGCAAGACGACCAAAGCCGCCGCGATGCCGAG